>Ga0209755_10003379_pt1 | contig 20099 bp, 11 predicted proteins | sample TergutCo191P1_FD_187301 | JGI IMG/M metagenome (GOLD analysis project Ga0209755, IMG submission 187301) | Cornitermes sp. P1 segment gut microbial communities from Petit-Saut dam, French Guiana - Co191P1 (SPAdes) (version 2) | ecosystem: Host-associated > Arthropoda: Insects > Digestive system...
GGCACTGCCCGCATACAGTAAACATCACCTGTCGTGGAGTGACGGGCACTGCCCGCATACAGTAAACATCACCTGTCGTGGAGTGACGGGCACTGCCCGCATACAGTAAACATCACCTGTCGTGGAGCGACGGGCACTGCCCGCATACAGTAAACATCACATGTCGTGGAGTGACGGGCACTGCCCGCATACAGTAAACATAACCTGTCGTGGAGTGACGGGCACTGCCCGCATGCTGCACGCTCTCACTCATTCGTCTATATCTCGACAAGTTAGGGAGCAAATGTAATCAGGCTGCTTCGTGCTTGTTTGTGAAGGAGCTGGCTCTCTTATAGTGTGAGAGAGAGTTCCTAGAAATTATTTCTTCATTTTGTTCTCTGCAATTTAGTCCATAATTTAAATACCCCGTAAAAAAGCCTTCCCACATCACAGTATGAACTGGGGTTTAAATGCCCCCACGCTGAAGGGTTAAAGGAAACAGAATTTTTTTAGCTGGATATCCAGTTAAACGTTTAATAAGAAACTAGGAATCTTATGTTAGAGAGGAGATGAAAATTATAAATTGGCTGAGACAACGAGAGAAGTCATCTCGGTATCAGGATTGAGGTAGGATCCACAAATCGTTAATCATAGATTGTGTCTAGAGTCCGGGTCTGAAAACATAAGTTGTGTCACGTCATTAATAATTGCTGCGGGGCTTCCTGCAAGGAAACAGTTTGCATTTTCCGTCGTTTTGGAATAACGATTGGCACTATATTGCCGAGGGTTTCGTTGTGGTCCTGCGGATACTAATTAAGATCGGTCTGAAGAGACGACTTGCCCGTTGATATACTCGTAATGGGGAATTCTTGATATATCAGAATTTTTAAAGTTTTTCCGACTATCAGTGTTTGAATTAGGTTGTCTGCTTTTGTTTGTGTTAGTTGTTCTCTTAGTAACAGTATTTAATCCACCAAATATACGTATGTCTATCGCTTTGGTTAGGGTGTTTTGGGATATGACTCCGTGTAGACTGGTAGATTAAGCCAAACTTTTTGAGGACTTGCTGCCTCTCTCATTAGAGTAGAAAAAATGTCTGCTTATTAATGTATTTCTGTTTCAAATTCAAGTAAATTTCAGGTTACACTGTCAAGATGGAGCGAAGTAACTTTCCATTTTAACACCTTGTCCTGTTGACACTTCTATCGGTTGAATTAATTAAGCTGTATATTTCAGTAAGTAAAGTGAGTTGCTTTCCTTCTTGCAAGCCGGATTTCGAAGTTAAACATTGGCTCTTTTTTATATTAGTTTGCTTATTTTCTTTTGTACACCAAACAGTCTGCCCCCATATGGCAAGGGTAATGAAGCTGTCACGCAATTAATCTGTCACGCAATTAAGTTGTGACGTTATTAAGCTCTCACACAATTAAGTTGTGACATATTTACGCTGCCACGCAGTGAAGTACTGACGAAATCACTAACATTCACCTGCTTCCGTCCTTTTACGAACATATTTAAAACTGCGATATATTTTGTAATATTGGTACGACAGTGGACAATTTTGGTACTGTAGACATTTTTATTGCGCGTTCATTCGTTACACTCCCTATGAACTGTACGAACTGTAAGCTCAGTGCGCAGCACCGTGTTCTGCAGCATGACGTAGTTCTACGCCGAATGTTGCTGTAGTTCGGACTGCCTTTAGTAAATGATCAGGGGTTTGTGACTAATGCGCCTGCTATTATTACTAGACCGCTACCGTAACTGCTATTGCGATTACTGATACTTCAAATGCTATTGTTACTACTACTAGCAAACTGCTACTGTTAACACTGTTGCTACTACCACTGGCATTGATACTAATACTACTACTACTACTCCTACTATTACTAGTAAAACTAACGCTATTACATCTACGACGGTAAATATCTCGGCACAGCATGCGAAATGCACAATGGAAGCACAGACAGACAAGTGTCCATCCAACAACACTGAATTGTACTCTGTAAGGAACTCAGGCCCAGTACGTGAAGGCAAACCCAAAATTATGAGACCGATGCAAGCATGGGGGGTACTTAATTTATGGGGCACCCTTGTGAAGTTTAATTTCACCAGAATGTTTCCTTAACATCGTACATTTGACTACGTCGATGTAAAATGTCGAGCCATACCGCCTCTCTGTGACGCTTTCTCACCATTACATTCAACTGTAGAATATTCAGCTTTGGTTAAACAAAGAAGTAAGTTTGTGACGGAAAAAAGTACGTGCTTTTTGCGCAAGGTGTTGAAGTTTCTGGCGTGGTTAGTCAGCTTCTGCAGTTGATACGGCGTCTCGGAATTTCTGGAATAAAATAATAAACATCAGTAGCTGTGTGAGATTTAACTAGCAGAAGACAGGAAAATATTATAGTGCATTCTGTGTAAATTTATCGTGAGCCGACGTGTGGATCGGGCCAGTAGACGCTAAATATGGCCTAGTAATGGGATAAGATGTTGACGCAGCGCATGGCGTCATGAAACGTGGCGTATTCTCTTGTGACTGCTGGATAATGCGTTTTCAGGAACTCTTGTTTCTTCTTGGAATTACCTACTTATTTTCACAGGTGATAAACAGTTAGTATATCTCGTTGCCAAACAGAGTGTACTTTGTACACATTTTCGAGAAATGAGTATTAGATGAAAGTAATCCCTTCGAATGACATGGACCTCCAGTACTGCGTACAGCAACAATGTAACGCTCTGTAAAAACACGGCTTTAAGATTAGATATTAACTTATATTTCTCGCATAAAATGTTCTTATTAGGCAGAATTAATTTATCTAAATGCGCATTGTTTAGAAGCTGACTTGAGCCTTCAAGTTCTTTTAATGAATTCCTCATGCTGGAGCTCCACAGGTCTATTAACTGTTTGTAAAAGGGAAGTAAACGGACCTTCATTCACATTAAAAATGTTTGCCTGTTATTTACATATGCTATGTAGTTGTGTTGTAACAAATTGGTAAAGCTATCGTTATTCTCCTGAACACAATCTATACCACAACAGTTCAGCCACGTATGCAAATGATTGACCTTTACATAAGGCATACGGGAAACAGTGGTTACATGCTATAATTCGTACGTTAATGACATACAATTTCACTTAGTTATTGATGTACAGATATAGTACTGTGTTTCAGCATACATCGAGGTCGCAACAGTATGGTAACTTTAAGATTATTAATTTAATTGTTTACTTCTATTTTAATGTTTTAGTTATAAATAGGAATTTTATCGTATGATATTTTAAATTGTTCTGTAAACGAAATGGGATCCCATTGAGAGCTCACTTTATTTTACCTTAAAATTTTCCCTTTGGCTTGAAGATTACCGTTTACAGTCGAAATATGTTTGCATAATGTGATCATAGTTTATATGTCATATCGATGTGTTGATATACGGTTGTGTATTGACGGAATACAATACATTATATACATTAATTTTACTGTAACTTATTATCAGATATACCGCAATTTTCTACTCTAAAATTCTATCATCAGACACTTGCATTTATTAACGGATATGTAAACAAATGGTTACATAAGCGGCGAAATACAGATTACAGGCATATTTGACAAGTTAGATAAATAGAGACGGAAATGTATTTCACACTTACAAGGAACGCCACAAAACTGATTTACTTTGAAATCATACCACTACAGACCACAAGGAAGGAGAAGATTTGGAAGACAGAAGAGGAGTTGGCTGAAGCAGCTGTAACTGTGGAGACTGAACGGATCAAAGTTTCAAATACTTGATGTTTATGATGATGATTTTAGGAGAAAATAACACCATACAATTCGCAAGTAAGACTGAGTTCTATTGGAACTGTTAATAAACACACACAGTTCGTTGCATTATTGTAATTAACGTATCAAAATATTTCGACCTTATCATCAGGCCTTCACTATGAACCTGCTAACTGTAAAGCTGCAACAATTCCTGGGATCCCAAACGGAGTTTATAAATAATAATTATAAACAGTTGAGTGATATGTGTTGCGGAGCGTGCAGGAGATTTATACGAACGTTTGTAACAGCATATCTACTAACCACTTCATTAATCTGTCATCGGCGATTGAAATATATATTCCCGCAGCAATTCATAACTTGGGTTTGTCAGAGTTTGTAGTAATTGTTGGATCGAGCTTCACAAGCCATGAAATAGATGGAAACCATCTCGATGTATTGATGAAATCAATTCTATGACAGGAATGACTGAAGGTTAAAAACGATAGAAAGTTGATTATTATATTCTTGCCGAAATACTGATAACAAGATCTGCGCTGTTCTGTCATGTTACTTTGTGCTTAGTAGTGATAGTTCTTGACAAAATTTTGGTTACGTCTTCAGACGTAAAAAGTTATTTGTTATGCAGTGAAGAATGAAAAGTTTTTTACAACTCACCATTTTTCTTTAAAAGGTCCATTGTTGACAATCCAACCACTATGAACCTATCACTTCCCTGATAATAAATTGTGTATAAGAATCTGTATTATCTGCTCATGATACTAATATCTTAGTAATAGGCAGGATTTGGAATATTTCTGTACAGATTCTAATTTAATTGGCTCTCATGTCATTCTGTATCGCTGCTAATAATTTAGTTATAAATTTTTAAAAATGGATATAATTAAATTCATAACACAGAATCCACCATATTCTGATTTGTTTTGACAGTAAGGAAGGGTATAAACAAGAAATGATGAATAAAATTTCTTTGTCTACAAATTATTAATAACATAAATTGAAAGAACCACTTTGAGCGAACGATTTACAAGTCTAATGGACCATGTTATGCCGTTAGTTCTACGATCCATATAAGTAACTACACTGTCAAATCAATTTACTATGTATATTTCAGTTATGTTATAAAATGAAGCGGCAGATGGCTCCAACATCACGCTTCCTGCCGTTTCCCTTCTCCCATTGTTCCGGTAACACTTTTCTCTGGTACCTCATCAAATTATATTTTTTATTTAACTACAGAGAAAATATTATCAAAGCGTCGGAGACGTCATGTGTACTCTTTTTGGTTTCGAGGATAAATTTGTTGTTTCTCATAAGATATGTGACCATGTTGAAGTTAAAATTTCAGCAATTATATTCTGAATGTGCTGCTGGTTCTTTCATGCGGATATAATTTTTTGTTGTAAAAGTATTATTGTTATGTTACTCAGTTTATTGTGTAAAAGCACGGAATCTGTTCGCCGTAACAAAGATTTCTAATACAAGGTCACTCGTCAAACTAATGCTTACAAATTTTTCACGGCAGAAAACTAAATTCCCTTTGTTAAGGGTAATAATTACCTATATTTAGCTAAATCTTATATTATGTGCAGGTTTTATTCGTCCGCAAGTAATGTAAACACATGGCACAATTTTTCGGTGCATCAGACAGCACTTTGTGGACACAAATTGTATGAACTGGCTCATTTTGTGAATTTGAATAAGGTTTAGACTTCACGTTTTGTGATTGTTTGTTCTATCCCAGTGGGAGGACTTTCTTCAGTGTCTGTATTGTTCTATCTACGTGGGCTTCAGACAACAGTACCTGCTTCTAGCAGCATTTATACAGCTTATTTAGGAAAACAACACCTTGCGTGGGTGGTGATAAAACACAGAGACCACATGAACACTTCTTACGTAAATATAACAAAAATAATATATATTTATATGTCAATAAATATTGTGAATCTCCTTTTGAAACCATACTGTTTTATATATGTACATTGGTTGTTTTGTCTTGTAATATATAATTCGAAAAACACGTCTTTGTAAATTCCCACTAAAGTTGACCGAGTCAAGTAGGAGGATTACAAAGATTATAGTGTAAATAAACTTGTTTATTCTTGTATAGACGTTTACGTTTTATTTTCATAGTGAGGGCAGATCTCAATTACGTAGCGGTGGAAGCCTGAAGCATGTGCAGAAGCTTCTGATTACAGCAACTGAAATCAGTATCGACTGTGTAGGGAGTAGTGTTTAGATTTGTACATTAAATCACAATCCGACTGCTTCATTGTAACCAAATGAAAGACCAAGGAAGGAACAAAACAAGACAAAATCAGCACAGTGTTGTTGGAATGAAGACAAGTATCCTACACAAAGGGGAGATACTTGAATGTTGACTGGTTATGACATATATCTTGTATGGAGCAGTACAGAAAAAACCGTATGGCGTCAGATTTTATGAAATGGCCTGCTGATACCTATAGATGCGTGTTCTGTAGCGAAGTTTATAACGGCTATTTCTTTTATGAAATGCTGCAGACTTGGGTAGTGTATTTTCGAACAGGTAGTGTCACAGGGAATTGAGCAGGATCTACCCACCTTTATTGCAACACTCCACGCAAACGGCCAATTTACTTTGTCTGCCTCTTCTCACTTAACTTGGCATATTCTTCTATTTTGTTTGACTATTTCAAGAATGTCGCACCTGTCAGCCTAATCCCGCACTGATATTGAAAGACCTTTGTGCCAGTAATGACACAGCAGATGATGTTTCCCGTTGATAAGAAAGTTTAATTTCAATTCCAAATAAATAAAAGGACCGTGTGGGATTTACAGTAAAAGAATTTAGTTGTATGTTATTATTCTTGTCACTCGATGACTCGTGTTCGAAAGGTCAAAAGAATCGCAGAAGAAAGGCAGTAGTGGCGCAATTTAATGTTCGTTTCTCAGCCCACAAAAAGTGAAAAAGTTTGTTTGCCCGATAAAGTAATTCATTCAGTCAAAACACAGCATATATCAGTAATCAAAATCGTAAACCTGTCGACATGTTTTTTTTTCGATGAACTACCTTCAGGCAAATTCTTGAAAAATTGTACATTCATCCAGTGAGCACTTTAAGGGATCAATTGCTGTGTTGTATGGGACAGAGGTAGCACGGTGATTAAGGGACTTTGCTATAATTCGGGCGGTAGCTGCTTCGATTCCAGATAGTCTCATTGGAATTTTTCATTGACATAAACTTTCCGAGCGCACAATGATTCTAGGATCGACTAAGCCTTTAACAGAAATGAGTACAAGGAAAGTTTCCTGGGGTTTAATGTGTTTGGTGCGAAAGACTGAAATCATTGCAAACATTTTGGGACATTGTCACGTAATCTGGGACATTTATCTTTCTGGAAACCTCTGGGGACCTTGGGTCTGTAATGGGACTAATATACGTTATAATTTGTTTTAAGAATTTTCTTGAAATTGGTTGAGTAAAACGAAATATCTAGCCAGGTTTATAATGTTATATAAAACATATTTGTGGACCGGGTAATTCAGTTGGAATGGCGAATGACTGCGGGGTGGACGGTCCGGGTTTCGAATCCCGGTGTGGACGGAAATTTCCGGCTATCCGGACCGGTTCTGGATCCCAAATAGTCTGTTATAAAACTGGAACCGGGTCTTGCTTTTTGGTAATATACGGCCGGGGTTTGCTGCTGTCCACTTACACCTTCTAGTGCAAAGGTCATGGATGAGTTGAGGTTTACCTGTACCCACCCACTGGGCCACACCGGGACTTGACGGGATCATTTTACCTTTGCTAATTTGTGTTGTGGTTTGACTGAATAATGTGCTGTATCGTTATACAACACAACTGAATGGCTCCTTTCCAAGAAAACTGCGGTTTACACATCACACTATGCAGTATCAAGAGCGAATATTTTATGATTAGTTGAGTGTCGTGATGTTAGGGGCATAATATCGATATCTGTTCCTTTACTTCATATTGTTTCCTCTTTTCCACGCTTTATATATTTCATCCCATTCCAAATTATCCACTCAAATTTCTCACTTCTAATTTTTGCCACGGCTAGTGCATCTCTCACCCTAACCAATTGCACCAGACGCCTCCAATCCACAAAGCAACATTTCCACTGCCCATTTACAAATACATGTATTGAGTGAGTATGGACTGCGGACGTAGCAATATGTGTGGAAACTGGTAGTGCGGGCAGAAACTGGCTGTGCGGACTGTAACTGGTAATGCGGACAGTAAGTGGTAATGCGGACAGTAACTGGTAATGCGGACAGTAACTGGTCGTGCTGACAGTAACTCGATGTGAGGACATTAACGCAACTTTCAAGGTCTCACACTTACACCTCTGATGCACTGCAGTGGCGCAGATAGTCACAGGATGTAACAGAATTATGCACACAACTGACTACAACGTGCATTAAGAGCGATTACATTCACATGTCCATCAGTCTGTCTGCTGCAAGCACTCTTTGTATAAAACGCTTTGTGTATTTCTTACGAGAGGTACAGAAAAGAACAAGCAACAAGGGAGAATGCTTTTAAGGCAGGATAAGGTAGTTGGATACAAATCGATATCAGTTTTATGTGTTTGACTTTTATACATTGACGAGATTAAAGGAATTGTAACATTTGGAGAGAAACAAGAAAAAAACATATTTTAGCTGTAAAACACCATTGGAAGAAGGAATGTAGAGGAGGGTTGACTTTAAAAGCAACGACAGAGAATAGTTAGTGAGGATATTTGTGTAAAGTATTGAACATTAACTTAATCCCTACACGAATCTCAAGTTCCTTTGTCTATTCTTTTGTATCAAGACGTATTTGGAGAAACATTCGGGTTATTTATTGAGTATGTAATATGATTTGTTTGTAGACTGGTTTGTTAGCAGAACTGCGAATTATTTATTGTTGTGTTTATTACTGCCACATTGATTTAATTGCCAGTCTGTAAGAACATGTCTGTTACTCTAACGTATTTTTTATATTCTACATTTCAAACTCTCAAAATTGTTTTCCTTCACGAATTGTCGTTGCATATTGAATAAATTACTGTATGTGGTTGGATAGGTTCCAGGGCCTGTCTAGGTATTCCGGAGAAAGGAACATACTTTCACCTGGAAGGAATCATAAACCGTCTTTCGACCTTCATTTTATGTCTATTCGCTGAACTGTCCCGAAAATCTCTAGGAAAAGTAACAGTCATGAACAATGATTATAAAAGTAAGAAATAATTTTAACAAAATTTTGTTTTGTCAACTTGGTATATACAAGGATATACGCTGAATTATAACCCCCATATGTCGACTCACAATTCGTCTCAACAGGGCAGGTCTTCGTGAAATGTAACAGCTAGTAATGAAGTGACAGCCTTGGATAAGTTTTCACAGGTGAATGGATATCCAGGGGCATGAGATAATCACAAGTGCTCAGTCCTATGTGACTGCTTTACAGAGAGTTCAATGTGATAAGTTTTAGTGTCATGAGACCTATTGGAAAGTGTTTCTCTTTAGTGGCAATAAAAATTGCGCACTTTGCACCATTGTACTGTGTGTACCAGTGTGCAAAATTAACTGTATTACTTTTAAAACATAAGCTAATTTTACAAAAACAGAGCGAATGATCCAGAAAGTTCGTTTAGTTGAATTCAGCGACGTTTTATATAAGGCAATGGTTTATTAACTCGCAATGTACCATGGAACATATTTAAAAATGTGTAGGACTTTAAGAAACAAAATTACGTATGATTTCTAGAATTGAAATTACATATAATACGGGATGGTCCAAACAGATTATAGAAAATCTCTTCAAACAATATAGAAATAAACTAAGCAACGATATATACAGCAAACGTGTCGCACTAAAATAACATTATATGCAATGAAACAGTTTTGAACAGAAAATGTACACAGCTATCAAACGGTAAGAATAATCCTGATATCCACAATCGTATTATCAGTTGACAGAGCGGCACTTTATATGTGATCTAACTGTGTAAATTTTTCAGGTTTTCGAGATTGAGATAAGTCAACTGGAGGAAACACATGAGTTAGAATTGATAAAATAGGAATATGTTTATAGATCTAAACTTGCTTTCTTCTTGAACTTCAAGTTCTGTTCTTATTGCGTATAGCAACTCCGACAGTCGAATCCCGTACCGGTTTGTTGCAAGAATGTAATATTTGTTTTCATTTTACAAAAGAAATATAATTTACAGTACGTAACAACACACGGTTCATCATTTCGCCATTCTGTGTGCGTTATGTGCATTTAGCTGCAGTATCTGGACAAAGACATTGACCGACAGTTAGCTTGATACTTAAAATTACAGATAGGTGGACAGATAAATAATATAGAAAAAACAGCTAGAATGATTCATTTCTTGATAAACCACCTAATCTTAAGCATTGGTTATATTTTCCTTGTCTTTGCGTCAAAAAGATAAAATTAATATTTCCCAGTACGATAAGTGTCAAATTCTACTAATACTCTGACTTCCTCAACAGGCTCAAATAATGCGTGTAAAAAGCAGCCACATGACACAAATCGAATTTTTCTCCTGATACGATTTGGGAAGCCAGAAATGTAGAAATGGTTGACAGTGTGTTGGAGACGGAGGTTCGTAGCAGTTCATAGTAACCAACTGTTCACATGTACCGCTGTGTGTTGTTGAAATTGTTCTTTGAATGTAGTGTGCACTGAGAACGGAACCTTACATGATTCCAAAAAACTTAAATATATATCGATTTGTAGTTAATTAAACGATAATATCATTAGATCAGCATTCAGACCGTTCAATGTTGTTTAGTGCCTACCGGGTTATAGTTAAGTCCTAATATTACTCACCCAAGTAGGTACTAAATAGTGCGATATTTCAGGGGATCTACTATCGTTATCGTTATTTCGGTCTTCGCGATCTCAAATGTAGCTACCACCAGGTTTGTGACAAGCCTTTTCTGTTTCATTCAGTATACACTATAATTGAATAAGTGCCACGTTAAAATAATTCCCTCAATATAATTATTCAAACTTTTTCATAATTTCACACTCACTAAACAATTGTAAGTATTAATGTGTCTATTTATTCTGTAGGCCAGTTTCTCGCTAAATTTTATCAATACTCTCATAATAATATAACTGATTCAAGGAAATTATATGGGATAGGATAGAAAGGATCTCAGAGAGACATGAGTTACATCTGTCTATAAATATATACATATTCTCTAAAATAGTCTACTTATCTACATACAAAAACAAGCAATGTCTACGTAACTGAATTCCTTTCTACTACATATTGACTTACCAATATAAAGGAAAATCATTTTGGTGAATTCAATTTAGTTCATTTATCTAAATTTGGGAAATATATATAATAAACAATTAAACATTACTCAAAAATTTTCTTTGTCGTCTGGGTTATGTATATAACATAAAACACTCATTTGATGAAACAGGAAAATCTTTGCACAAGGTTCATCTCGAGTCATTGTAAAAAGCACTGCAATCTTTGTGTCTCTTCGCGTTGAAAGTTAGATAACAAATGTAGTGCCTTTGTAAAAATAAACTTTATAAAAATATACAATTATAAGACAAGAAAGGAATTGACCTCCTTACATATATTTACATGGGTAGGTGTTTATGGTAAAATAAATTTGTTCCACTGTGACATGGATGGAGACATGTATAGTGGAGGTAATGCTCCACTGATTTCTAAACGTTAAGTTTAGAAATCAGTTTAGTTTAGTTTAGTTTAGAAGTTTAGAGTTAATCTAGAAGTTTTGAGTTGTCAGACTGTATGTCCTGGCCACTGTACTTCCAGAGAAAGGCTGTTGGTTTCATTGAATTGGAGGCTGTGTGGACGTTGGAGCTGTTCTAGATGTTACGGAGGGTAGATAATTCTCTTGCTCCTTTCATGATTTGAACCCTGGATCTTGTATCATTAATTCTGATCATTTTACTGATTATGTAGCCTCATAATGATTTGAAGATAATACAAATATCTGTAGTAATAAAATAAAATGTAAGTTTTGGTTTGCATTGTTAGATTCATGACAGTTATTCCTTGAAGGCTTCTGTACACATGTTCAATCTCCCTTGAAATTCAGTAAAAGGGGATTTCACGTAATACAACATGTCCCTTATATTTTAATTGTGGAATTTTGGTGACCAATTTGAAAGTTTAAGATGTCACAGGTCACTGATATAGCAGAGAAGATAATTATTTTCTAATGGCAGAGCTAGTAATAATCGTGGAACCAATGGAATCCGAGTAAAAATTGTTTTTTAGAGTGTTTTTCGTATTAAAAATATTGAAATTTCTTGCTTTTCTGGCAAACACTCTTCATCAGACAGTTGCAATGTGCAGAGTATAAGTAACTGTATACTATGATATTGTTCTGCATAGGGGTTTGCCTTGGTTTCGTTCGCGCGGAGCAAATAATTGACATCAAAAACAGGTAGAAAGTTGTTTCTGAACTTGCCTGTATTTCGATATTTTAGAAAATAGCGTATTTCCTGGAGAACAATTTGTAAATTTACTAAATTAAGCAAAGGCGATGTAAATGTAATGATACTGTGAATGTTCCTGTGTAGTGATCTGCGTTTGTAGTGTAATTAGCGTCATATCAGCTTCATAATTTAGTGAAATCAGCTTGCATGGCTTTGTGAAAATTATAAATTTTTCGCAAGATTGTAAGTTACATATGGCACTGGATGACGCTGTCCGTGATGCTACCGAACGTGGATGCAGGTGTTGAAATATTATCGACTTCGTCAACGATAATTTCGGGGCGTGAAATAATTTCTTTTATTAATTATGCGTTCAGTGCCCACTATTAATTGCAAATGCCTATGAATTGAATAAGTATTGTGTATTGCAATTAGTAAAGTTGTGTGAATGAAAGGTGAATGGAAGAAAAGCCAACCCACAAACCAAATATATATCCTTATATTCTGTCATCATATTTATTGTAATTGTAATTACATAAACAATTTCGCGGTTTGAAAATGATCACAGGCAGTAAAACACTGACATTAGTTTCACAGATTTCACTTCCTATGTGTTTTTTATATTGTACGCAGGTTGGCAATAAACTTGTACGCGTATTGTGGAGAAGTTGGTGCGTTCAAATTTGAGGGTTCTAGTGCTTACTAATCTGATGCACAAAGTCCTGGTCACATTACCTGTCAGTTTCTTGGAATTACGCTTTGCACGCGCTTGAATATAACGTACATTTTGCATCAATTTGGATCCAGTATGCATTTTTAATTAAACATTAAATTTACTGACATGCCCAGCTGTAGTTGATTCTTTTAATCTCAATGTAACCTAGGTATAGCTCTCAGTGTATGATGTATCTACTGGTGCGTCAATATTTTGAAACTGTAAATGATCATTTGCAGATGGCAACAGCACTGCATATGACTTCCGAGCCATCAATAATCGCCAGTGAACTCAGGTCAATAAATGACATACCAAAAGAAATTCTAATACAAATCGTAGGAGGGTGGAGTAAGGCTAACAGGAAAAACCTGAAGTACAAGGCGAACGACCTGTCCTGATGTCACTTTATCTACCACAAATCACAAAACAATGGCCTGGGATTACACCTACGGCTGTGCGGTAGGAGGCTGGAATCTAACTAGCTTAGCGCTGTTATAAGATGTTGAAATTCTGGTATCAGCGTCATGGACTTTTTCTTTAATCTTTTAATTCAACATTGCAATGAACTGCCAGATGACGACAACCTGTCAAGACGACACAGCGGTTGCAGCCAATAGTGTAAGTTTGAACGATTTAATCTCTAGATGTGTGTGAATATATAATTTGGAACAGTCGGCTGCACGGCACTCTAGAACACATCAGATTGGCAGCTTGTCTCCTGTTGAGCAGTTAAACACGTAGCTCCAACTTCTGTGTAATTACTGTAAGTACAGTTCAGTGAAGAGTGTTGATTTTGTTCAGTATTTGTACAGCGAATATGCTCTGCGGTAAAACAATACACGTAACAGTCACTATGTCTCTCTGTAACACCAAACACCAACTATATAATTTTACAATTTCGCTCTTTGGTGGAGTTTGGGAAAGAAAGCTACAAAAATGCGTCTTTCGGTTCCTTTATACTTTTCTGTCTTCCCGTCTTCGTGTAACAATTGGAGAAATGTTGAATGCATTATTATGAATTTGGATATTTCTAATATTTACTGTAATCCCATGACTCGTAACAATTTTATATAAATTCCAATAACAACGGCGGAAATTTCGCATTAAAACTACACGCATTCTGCTTGCATCTGAATCTAACTTCTAATATTCAATGAAACAAAAGTTTCGAAAAAGCTTTTACTCTAAACTTGTACGGCATATTTTAAGCTATTGCGTTTATGCAAATTGGTATTGTATCCGTGCTTATTAATATAAACGCTAGCACCAGAACTGTTACGCTGTACGCACATTTCCTTAAGTACTGTGAATTCAAAACTTGAACATGTTAATTTTGTGGATCACGTAAGAGCTTCTGCATTATTTCTTTTGGAGGGAACGGACTTGATCTTTTGAACAGGGTTATAAAGTTACGATAGACTTTCGGTACAAGACTCTTGTTGCAGTCAAAATAAAATTTTTACATTTTGACTTTAAAGGGAATACCTCAACAGAGGACAATTAAACATGTCGAGGTTAGTTAGTGTGTCCTAGCACCCAAAGGGTTTCTTAAGCAGCCAGGAGGTTATTTTGATGCACATGTGAATTAGTTCGTAATTTCTGAGGAAGGTTGTTTAGAATACAGAATACCGTTTTAGTACTAGTTGTTGGTGCACTAAATAAATTATTTCAAAGTAGGAAATTTCCTAAATATAAACCTTTCATTTTAAGTTATTCATAATGCTTATTTGCTTACATTCCGTACAGTAACCAACCAATTGCACTAATTAAGGCGCAATAAAACGCACCACACAACACATTTCTTTTCAGGTACGAACTGCTACATATTTCAGCAAAATAGTGCCATCTTCCGGGAGTTAAATACAGCAAAAGATTCGTAAGTTCAAATTGTATTAGTATTAGTAGTTGTAGTAGCAATATTCATAATTTTAGTATTAGTGGTAACAATAACAGTAGTATTTGTAAATGTAGTAGAAATTACATTATAGCTGTAACAGTAGTATCTCCTCCGGCTTAATCTTGAGTTATGAAATAAGATTAGTGGGCCTTAGCAAAGTTATCAATAAAAATTTTCGAAATTCTTAAACTTAATGCTGTGTTTCTCTCTAGGATGAGCCTTCTGGTTTATAGTGGTACCACTTTGAGATATAATACTGTATTTCTGCACTTCTGACATATACATTTGGCATTGGTTGTGTTCAGTGTGGGCTTCAGCATCTGCAGTCCGTTCATGTAGTGTGCTAGTCTGTAGAGGGATCAGAGAGTTGGTGTGGTGTGCTGGTGTGTAGAGGGAACAGTCAGTTCGCGTGGTGTGCTGGTGTGTAGAGGAAACAGACAGTTGGTGTGGTGTGCTGGTGTGTAGAAGGAACAGACAGTTCGTTTGGTGTGCTGGTGTGTAGAGAGAACAGAGAGTTGGTATGGTGTGCTGGTGTGTAGAGAGAACAGACAGTTGGTATGGTGTGCTGGTGTGTAGAGGAACATACAGTTCGTGTGGTGTGCTGGTGTGTAGAGGAAACAGACACATCTTGCGGCTTTTCGTGAGTAAGTGTGCATCTAAGTACATGTGATTGTATACTGTGCACGTGGGTGTAAAATGAATTTATGTATATCACATTTTACAAGAAATAAAAAATATGAATTAAGAATATTTGATACTTAGAGCACTGTCTCATGCTTCCATGTTTATAAATATTATAAATTTGTTGCACATTCTACAAAATGTACAGCATATACAGCAACTTGAATTGTGTTTGTTCTTTTGCTATTAAGTAAAAATTATAAACAATCAAATGGATTGAAGAAGTTGATCCAAGAATATAGAGATGTGGTTTGAAGTAGTGCCTGTTACGTGCAGTATATACAGGGAACTGTTGAATGCCCATGAATAACACAAAGTGCAGGTAAACTTAGAATGAAGCCGATATCTGCTGAATGAGCCGTACATTAAAACGACGTAAGTAAAAATTGATTTTACAATTGAAACTAATTTTACGGACCTTCTTTCTCACCTGACGCACCCATAAAATAAATTCGTTTTGAATGTGAGAAATTTGACGACTTCTACACGAACGTCCTACATTTATATTCAGGGTAGAAACTTTCACATATTCAACTGTTACTGATTGCCGATTATCGAGAAGAAACGTACATATGACTGTGTTTGTTGTCAAGGATATAAGAGCTACAGTAACGAAGTGTGTCTGCTGTTAAGTATTTTAGAGTTACAGTAACCAAATGTGTCCGTTTCCAGTATTTAATAGCTACAGACACCCAGTCCACTGACGGTACAGCGCCGTCTGTATTCAAGTGCTCAGTATGTTGCACTGTTGTGTGCTGCAGGTTACAGTAACATATAAAGCATGGCAGTGTACCGCAATTATACATTCTCCTGACGGACAGGGTTCTGCCAGTTACGTTCACACCTATCAATAAAATTTGACATCTAAACCTACACAGTCCTGTTACATTCAACCAACACTTCCAGTAGCCGAGTGGTGAATGCCAATATCAGTGCTGACAGTGAACTTTCTGACAACTTCAGTCTGCATTTGGCGACTCACTGTTATATTAGTAAGTTTTATAGATCACCTCATTAAACCTGAAAAGTGCTGCTTGTGTTGAAACAGTGGCTTATTGATAGAGCAGCTTTGAGAGATGGAAGTAGGTGACGTTCAGTTGAAAGATCATTGTGACTGTCAAAAAATTGTATATCAATTTATAACATAAACCACTTAAGAAATCTTGTGTTACCAGAACAAAAATTATAGACAGAAGAAGCAGGATAGCAGAATGCGTGGAAAGGGTAGGAAACAGCAGAATGTGAAAAGTACTGTATAACTATAATATTTATAGCTTGAACGAGAATTCACTAATAATACTGTTCAGTACTGATACTAGCTATAGTTTGTTTGACGTTCTCATAAGTAATTCAATTGGTTAAATTTTCCAGGCTGTACCGTGCAGTAAACACTCCTTCTGAGTTACAAAAACCCGTCAGTTAATTCTGTATACGTTCGGTTGCCATCAGTAAAAGTTAAATGGAAGTATATTGAAAATCGTACTTTTTGTGGTTAAAACTAAACTTCCATTTGACCAAATTTCCTGATAATTGATACGTCACACTTCTTGCCTGTTTGCTACAATCGTTGTAATTTTGGTTATGATCGGCCAACGTATCATTGCACATTATTGATTTGGTCTTTACCTTCGCTGCTGTATGGAAGTCCATATTTTTATATTTCTGAAATTTCACATCTAACACTACACACTTATTGGCCAAAATGAATGTCGGTTTGGCCGCGAGCTGTCAATAATTAAGGACACTTTACCTGCAGGACCCTGTACCATCTCCACTGTATCTCCTTTTCTGTAATAATATTATCCTGACTGTTCCACCTCCACTGCACCCATGATTCTTAAAATATTTTCGTCTGCGGTCGACCAATAAATTTTGTCATTTTATTTGAAGCGCCTTGCGCCTTCAGGACTGTATATATAATTGTCTTAGAGTGATTTCCCTATATATTCCTAATCGCATTGTGCATAATTTCCGTTCAGTCGCAGAATGTTTCGTATTGTTATGTCGATAACACTGGACAAAAAAATTTCAACCAATTTATTGTATCTGTTATATATATGTTATTAATTTATTTGTTTTTTGCATCTATGAAGTTAGAAAATGGACATAAAAAGATTATTTGGCTCTAGTTCTAAAATTATGCCACACTATGTTATTTTACGAAATAGGATGAAATATTAAACGTAACGGTGGTCTAAATAAAAATCTAAACACTATTCGTTGGAAACGAATGTGTTTAGTGGACTTATTCTGTTTAGAGGTAATATTTACAACGTAAATTGAACATCTGCACAGTCTTTTTTCATGTAAGTTCGTTATTTAACAGAAGCAAAACCATGAATTTTTTCGTTTTGCCTCTGACGCATTACTTATTAGGGGCATCCCTTGCCAAAGTCCAACAGTAGTCGGCAAGCATAGCACAGTTCCATTTCCCTTGATATCTCTTCTCCATTGAAGAAATGTGTTGATCGAAACGTTCTCCATATACATCACACACTGCACCACATTTCTCTGGGGAAAAAATTCAAATAAGGTGAAGGAAGTGTAATATTTTCTGACACGTTGCAGCCTAATTTCTGGTAAATTTGCAAAAGTTTGTTTATAAACTCGTCATAGTTTCGAGCCCTTCCGTTTCCCAAAAATTCTTTTTCTACAAATTTATAACTGTCTCAAGCCACCTTTTAGTCACCTTGAAGGAGAGTGTTGAAGTATTCGTCCTTGATAAGGTCTCGTATTTGTGGGCCAATGAAAACACTTTCTTTCAGTTTTGCCTCACTTAGTCTCGGGAACTTTCCTCGTAAGTAATAAAGGAAGCTTCTTCTTGGTTTATGGCCTTTACAAAAACTTTTCATCAGACCAAGCTTTCAATTCATGAATGGCAACAAAATTTTACTCGGTTCCACTAGTGGTTGATTTTCCACATTGATGATTCCTGGTTCCAGAGTTTTTCTGGAAAGCCAATCCTTTCTTGAGTAATGACGAGACTGAGCTCTGCTGTACCATTCACAAAAGAAATAGCAATATTTTTTAAATCATTGTTGTCGTCCAAGTAGTAAGGTAATCACTTTTAGGTCACCGCAGTTTTGCCTGTTTATTTATTGTAACAAATGACGTCCATCAGAATGTCTACGTTTTCATACGACTCATTATGCATTTAATAACCAACAGGAATAGAAGGTAAGATATTGCCACTGTGAAGGAGAACTGTTTTCAAACCCAACTTAGACGAGTCTGTAAAGAGTCGCCAGTCCAGAGGATTGTGATTAATATTGAGCTTTTACGTCAGGCCATCAATAACACTGCAAGCAACAAGACCCCTTTCCATTTAAAAAATAAACTACATCTTCGTACCTTTTAAAATTCATAGAAATCATTACTGACCGTCTGGGAGCGCATTGCTGACACATGTATCCCTTCCCAAGTAACTATTTACGCATTGAGCCACACTTCAATTGTCATAAAACTAGAGCGAAGAATTGAATTCTAAGGCCATATTTTGTTTCAGCACGTTGAATTGAATAGGAATCAACTATTTTGTTACGGATACATTTTGTGTGTTGTCCAGTGTCATTAATAGCACTCTACAATAAAAGAATTGTACATTTTCGACAGAATCTCGGTTTCAAATTTAGGGATATTCCTGACAGCTGATACCTGATATTTTAGACGCAAGCTGTAGAAACGCATGAACTTTATTGATGTGTATGTACAAGGAGTGTCTGAAAAGTTCGGTGAATGATCCGATATCTCAACATCAACATGGGCCAGTTGCGCGCGCATGTACATGTCTATCGAGAGATACGTCGAGAAACGCCACCTAGGGTAGAGTACACGTGACCTTCAGAGTAATCCCGCTGCGTGCAGTCGAACGTAGTCAGTGTGACAGGTCGAGTCACAGTGCAATGGAGCAACGAGTGAACATCAAGTTCTGCTAACAATTAGGGAAAACGGCGACGGAGACGCATGAAATGTTGTTGCAAGTGTACGGGACGGAAGCCGTGAGCAGAAAATGTGTTTACGACTGGTTCAAACGCTAAGGCGACGGGAAGGAAACAACTGAGGATGAGCCACGTTCGGGTCGGCCGTCGACAAGCAGAACCCCAGGAATGATCAAGCCAGTGCGACAAATGCTGGCACAAGATGGGCGAGTGACTTTACGATTAATGGCAGATGAACTGGGCATTAGCAAGGACACGGTGCACACCATCGACTGCGAAAATTTGGGTAAACAGATGATCTGTTCAGACGTTTTGCAGACGTGGCGGCAATCCAAGAACGTGTGAAAACGGTTCTGCTAACGATTCCTAAAGAGGCCTTTGCTGACAGTTTCCAGAAGCTTTATGAACGTTGCCAAAAGTGTGTTGTGAAGGATGGCGATTTTTTGAAGGCCAATAAATTTAATTTGCTTGTATCTTCTGTTTTGCTTGTTTTCTGATACCATTCACCGAACGTTTTAGAAACACCTTGTAAGTCGTCGAGAATAGTATTGTGGGGGAGAGGGATTACATTCGCAACTGTATGTAAGAGGAATTCTTTGTAGCAGAGACTTATAGAGACATACTGTGGTATCGTGAGAATTTTGGGTGTCGT
>Ga0209755_10003380_pt1 | contig 20095 bp, 14 predicted proteins | sample TergutCo191P1_FD_187301 | JGI IMG/M metagenome (GOLD analysis project Ga0209755, IMG submission 187301) | Cornitermes sp. P1 segment gut microbial communities from Petit-Saut dam, French Guiana - Co191P1 (SPAdes) (version 2) | ecosystem: Host-associated > Arthropoda: Insects > Digestive system...
AAAACCACAGTAAAGTTAACACCTTGAGGGAAAAGTGGGGTAAAGGGAACCAAAGATATACAAAACATGAAAATATATAAATTAAAATTTAATAAACACTAAAACATTTGTGAATGTGTGTATTAGAATGACACTGGTTGTCCTGGCTAAAGTCATCAGGCTGATCGTACAACAAAGTGTACAATCTGGGAGAACACAGAAAACACAGTGAAGAGAGTGGTGATCTTTAACTGTTTTGTCTTATTCTGCACATCCTTACATACCTATATGTACAGTGCCATGACAGCCTCCATCTCATGCTTAAATGTCACAGATATGATTGTCATTTGTCACATCATTTCCCATTATGTCATACTTTTGACAGGTAAGATTTCAACAGTAGAATCTTGTGGTATCTGCTTAAGACATTTTATGGGGATCTATTTTATAAGTCACGCTCTTCGACTGCTAGGTATAAATTTATCATTCAATATTAATATTATTTTTGTTTTACATCTAATGTAAAGAGTTGGGACAGCTTAGTCATTATATATTATATACTATAAGGGACAGTGCGTATCTTTAGAACAGAACTGATGGGTGATCTTCATTAGCTTCTGTTATATGCCTTCAGTAAACACACAAATAATTCAGTAATTACCACATACTTTGGCTTCAACTGATTTTCAAGTGTCAGCTATTTACCAATATTCCAACTAACACATAAGCTTTTCTTACAGTTCTCTTTATTATCTTTCAATTGATTAGTATTAATTACTTTCATGTACATGATATGGAGTACAAAGACATGGAACTCTAAGCTTAAAACTTCATGCAGTAGGTAACAGATGAACCCACAGAATAACAATAGATCAATCAAGAAAATAAATTATTACAACACACAAACATGAAGAATGTGCATATACCACAAGTGCATGTTGCATGTAACACTGGTCCAAATAAAAGTTGATAATATTACATAAGGCATGTATGTGAGCCAAATATCAGAGTGCAAAAATGACCAAGAGATAAAAGATAAATGTGTTCATATATTCTGTATAGACATAGACACCTACTACCACAAAGGAGAAACAATTACTACAACATACAGTACAAAAGAAAAGATGTTATCAATGCATGTACATACATACTCTTTTGACTCACACAATCATAACAAGGTAAAAAGGTAAAGTGCACCCTTGTACAGGCACTAAGGCTCTGTACAGGTTGTACGGCCCATACAGGGAATAGAGGTATAACTCTACTCTATCTTCACCATGGCACTAGAAGGGGGTGAGGGGACAGCATCATGCCCCGGCCACTCTTTACCCCCAGGGCCAGTCTGAACAGGTGCAGAAAATCTCGCCCCCACTGGGATTCAATCCTCGGACCGTCCAGCCCATAGCCAGTCGCTATACCGACTATGCTACCCGGCCCAAAACACAATCATAATGCACATTAAATAATGCCAGTACACAAAAGGACAACAGAAGAAGAATGTAAGATAAATGTATTTCACCAAACATTGTGGGGACCCTAGGCAGATGAATATCATGGGCAGGTATCACTCAATGTATAAAATGTCATTATTAGTGAATGCTGTAATAGTGCATATGTGTTAGTCTGAAATTGTGAACTAGTTTTACTTCACCTAGTTTTAACCAAAATTTACGATTATTAAGAACTCTTTAGAGATAACATTTTCATTTGTTCCAGATTACCCTGTAGCACTGGTTTAAAGTTTCAGCTTGCAGTTTCTGACTCCTCAAGGCTTCGCGATGCTCCATTGTGGTTTCTTGAAGCTCAGTATGGAGCTGTGAGTTCTGATGTCTAAGATCCTGTACTGTATCCATCAATTCCTGACACCTTTGTAAAACTCTTGCTCGGTCTTCTTGAACTGCACTGTTTTCTACGGCAAGGGTTTGTAACTTGGAACTGAAATACATTGATATGAATCCAAAAATTGCAGTTTATTATTACTGTATGTACTGTGCACAATGTAAAATTCAACTTACCTAACCAACTTTCTATGCACTAAGAAGTGTTAGATAAGTTGAATGCAGTTTATTAATAAATCAAAAATAAGCAGGTCAGTGTACTTCAGACACTTCACTTACTGACTTAATTCTAACACAATATTTCCAAATCTGAATACACGCCATCACATATTCTGGACAAAATGGCAAGTTATTTTTCACTTAGTGTGGGAAAGAAAGCGCACTTCTGAACTATCCACTTTTAAGATCATTTATAGAAAGCATGAACCAGTCACTGATACGTATATTTTTAAGTGTTTTATTTAACCACACTGTCAACTGTTAAGAGATCACAAGAAAAATAAACAACACGATACTGATAAGAGGAAGCAGGTTACACTGACAATTTCTCAGAAAAAAATAAAGGGGAACCCTGACAGCACAGAACCATCAACTAAAGAAGAGATTCAAATGGAATACTCCTCTGATTACTTTTTCAGCCCAAATATAATACCAGTAACAAAAATTGAATCCTAAGAACTCAGGTCAGTGAAGGTACTGATTGATGTGTGGAATATCTGATAATCCAGCACCCATTCAATCCCATTGGTGCCAAGTTAAAGGAATTCTACTCTGTGTGTGTGTGTCAACTCCTGGTTAATCTCCACATCAATCTTAATGTTGGAGACAGAATCTGTCTCCAACATGTTACTAATGTGCTTACTGACAAGGTAGGTGAATACCATTCAAATATTTTAGTTCCAGTTTTGTAAAGACAGTCAGGTGTGATGTTTTAAAATAATTTGTGAAAAACTTTAAGTACATCTAAGTACAATTTCATCATCACAGACACATAATAGTACATAATAGTACATTGTTAATGACCAACTATATGAGTGTGTTATGCAGGAACATGATTACTAGTAACAGCTGAAAATGGGACCAGAAGATAGCAGTATAAGTGGTGGTGACATGTACTCATGCTTCAGATGACAATGCATCTCCAACCTTTTGCAAAACCTATAACACTGCATGCACACACTAAAATTATGACTGAAACTGTCTCTCTAAGAGAAGACATACAACAAACTATCTGATGCAGTTGTAAGCCCAAGAAGAATTTAAGGAAGATGTTAATGTTGCACATGAAGTAGGCAGCAAACACCACAAGAAGATACCAAAAAATTGTAAAAGTCCCCCCCCCCCCACTGGGGACCATCATATTTAACTACCATATTTTCAATTTATTTTAAATCCCTATCAATACATATCACAGGATTTATCTAAGACTCAGAAACTACAATTCTCAACTTTATTACTACATACAGGAAGAAGACACAGTCACTCTTGAGCACTAAGGTCAGGAACAGCCATTTACACAGAGAGGATGCTGAAGTTTTCAAGTCAGTACAGTGTTAAAATCAGTCGCCCACCAATACTGGGATCAGTGAAATGTGTAGGCAAAGAATTAAATAAGCTTGATATTTACCTCACATCTTCCAGTTTATTTCTCAGCATTTCAGCTGTCAGCTTCAACTGTGCTACTTCCTCTATGTGATCCTCTCGACTGAAACCTGATGATCCATCATCAGGACGAGCTTTCTGTCGAAGCACGCTCTGTGCTCTGACCTTGTAATTTTCAAATTCAGTCCTCAGGTCTCTAAGCTCTGCTTCACGCTCTGCTAAGCTTTCTTTTAATTTGGACACATGTTCCTCCAGCACATTTACCTGGGAAAAAGGCAACTTCAGCAAGAGCACAATAAAACTGTTTATGTAATATACTATAAATTATACACACAGAACATCCACAGTGATATCTAGAAGCCTGGAATCTTCATTCTGAAATTAATAACAACTGAAACTTGCTAACTAGAAATATGTGAGAATACAAGTTCAGTCTTGGCTTCTTTCAAGAATGAAAACTACATGTTTAAAAATTTGTGTAACTGTGTCTACACAATTAGTCACCATAACAAAAAATATTTAATTTCCTACATATAGATAACTTATGTCCACTTCTCATGCTAGTTTTCCACTGCCAGAAGACACATATAAACATTCTATGACTACCTCTTTTCGTGAATGTCAGCCTCATAAGTGAACAACAGTTCTTCCTAGTTTTACATATCCATCCAGTGGCAGAAAGCTGCTTATTCACAACAGGTATAACGCAACCACTACACAAACAACTCAGAAAAGTACAGGTAGTGGTGACAACCTGTCACTTTCCATACTTAAAATTATTGGCCTTTATGTAAACATCCTATTTTATGAAATTAATAAATCGAACTGTGAGTGACTGACAAACAGTTTGTTATAAGTCTAGTGGAACAAGAAACATGCCACTGCTATGATACTCAACATTCATCACTGTAACCATAAAACTCACCATCTGATCCTACTCTGGGGCACTTCAGTCCTCATAACCTACACATGTAATAACCAATGAGATCAAAACTTCACTCTAGAAGTTAATTCATTATAGTGTTCCTAAACCACCACTAACAAAAATATCTTCTATCCTGACCAGTTACAACATTCACAACAAATTCAACACTACTTAGGATTTTTGTTGTTTCAAAACTACTTCTTTGGCCATGTAAGACACCACAAAGGCATAACAGGTACAAGGACGGTTGATAGCAGCGACGACGAAGAAATACAAATATTATGGTGACAAAGAAGGGACACGGATTTTATTACTAAATTACAATGGAGGCTTACACAATATATCTTTTACATACATCAAGGAAGTTTATAACTTTTACAAAATACCTGTCTGTTGAGACTATTCTGTTGATTCCATCCACTTTCAACTACCCTCTGTTTCTCAGCTGCCAGTTCTGACAGCTGTAGGACAAGATTTTCACTTTTATCCTTGTGTAGTTCGATTTGTGACTTAAGTTCAGAAACTGTTGCTTCACGTTCAAGTGCAAGGGCTTCAACTTCCATCAGCCTTGCCCTCGATGCATTGAGTTGTTCCTAAATGATACACTTTTCCATTATTACACAGATTCAGAAGAGGCAAACCATCGTACAACATCCAGTTTCCTGTAGTAGTTTCTGTACACTCATCAAGCGCATGTGTTGTATTGAACAAAATGAACGAAACAAAACAATAATCACATGACAAACCTTGACTTCCTTGGATCGTGCTTCTTCTGACTGTATTCGCTGCTCCAACAAAGATATCTGCTCCTGAAGTCCTCTAGTAATGTCTCGTTGTGTCTCTAAGTGATTTTCCAGTTCTTTCACCTTTGACTTTTCTGATGCCAGTTGCTGGGCCAAATCAGCCACCGACCTCTAACAAAGCATAAGGAACTGCCTATTACATAATTACAGCAAGAAGGTAGAGCACTAATGCGCTTAAGCATGTACCTGATTGTGTGTCTGTTTACTATTCATTTTTATTTACTCTTAGCAAAGTGGGAGCCAGGGTAGCACAGTCAGTGTAGTGACTAAACTACAGCCTGGACAGTCCGGGGTTCACATCCTGGTATGGGCAAGAGCTTCTCTCTTTTCAAAAATGTCCAACCAGCTCTGAGGCCCACCCAGCCTCTTACACAGTGGTTACTGGTGTTCTTTCCTGGCAGTAAAGTGGCTTGGGCAAAAAGTTAACCACTCAACTCCATCCAAGAACAAGATTAAGAAATGGGAGCTATACCTCTACTCTCTATTTATGCCTTCATGGCATGAACAGGGAAAACTTTAATTTACCTTTACGGTAGCACAAAATCAATAAAATGAGCATAATGTGAAGATCATGTTTTAACTCTAGAACTACTACTTCCCTAAATGCTAAAATACCAACATATATAAACAATTTTCCACTTGTTTTGTATGTTTGTGATGCATGGCATCATCTTTAAGGGTACAACATAAATCTTAAGTGTTCGGAAAACATGTGTCCTGGGAAATAGCTGATACAAAGGGCGACTACATTTATATAGCATACAAGGAAGAAGAAGTGACAGTTTTGAATACTGCCTCAAAAAGAGGTGCCCTCCAGCAACAAAAAATGTATTTTTTTGCATTTTGGCATATTATTTTGACATAAAATTATTTTAAAAAAGTCACCTAGTTATATTACAATAGTAAAATATAGGCTATGAAGGACCGGAAATGTGGCTCAGATGAGGAAATAAGACACACAAACACACTTCTGAGAGGGACAAAACTTGAAAATGGGCACCTGGAAGACTAAGCAGGTGGGAGGACAACACTATTACGTGTTAGACAGATGGCATTTGAGGATGTAATTTCTGGTCGTGCTACCAGGGACTTAATTAGGTAGTGCACATTGGAAGGTATGAGGATAAAATACTTGCTGGTAAATAGTTATCCTGCCCCACCTATTTATTGTTCTGCTCAATTAATAAGTCATTATGAATGTCATAACACATACTTGATCCCAATCATATTCTCTCATATCCTTCACTGTTCACAGAGCTACCTATTTTATTCAGTACTACGTAACTTCAGAAGTGACATAATTGGATAACAAATGTAACAATAATCCAAACATATCGTACCTCATAATCCTCCATCTCCAAGCTAAGAACACTGTGTTTTTTGCATTCCTGTCTTAAAGCTTCCAGTAGTTCCTGAGTGTTTTTATGGTGATCAATTTCTTCATTTAATTTCTTCTCAGCTGCTTGTAGCTCCTCCTCAAGTCTAACCACTTCTTTTTCTTTTTCTTTTCTTGCTATATTTTCTGTTTCTTTGTCTTTCTTTAATAAGTGAATATGTGATGACAGTTCTTTATTTGCAAATTCCAATCTCTGTTTATCCTTTATGAACACTTCTAATTCCTTTACTTTGCATTCCTTCTCTTCCTGACATTCCAGCAATTGTACTTTCAGAGCTGCAGATTCGTTTACAGAAAGTTCTAGAGCTTTTCTTAATTCTTTAACCTCTGATTTCTGTGTTTCCACATCATCTTGTAAACGGTCATATTCCAACTGCAAAGTCTGAAAGCACAAAAAATAAAAAAATAAAAAAATATAAAAAAAGCATAATCAAAGTATTTTAATAAACTGGACTGACAGTGACAACAAAGACAAAGCTGACCACTAAGAATGAATTCATCTTTCACACAACAAAGAAGTTTTCAACATAAAAAAAGTAACAACCCTGCCAAATAAAGTGAACAGAAATGAGGTAATGAAAATATTTTATATGAAATTTCAAAGAACTCTGGATCATACTCACTACATGCTGCATTGACTGGTAGAAATAATTACTGTAAATGACTTGTGTATTAGCCACCTCTGAGAAGTCTGTGAAATTTTATTTCTGATCAAATAGGCAGGGGAGTCATATGAACACAAAAATTTTTGAAGAGCTTGATTAGTTTAGATACATTTGGTAGAGCTTTGTCATTTTTTATCATACCTACAATGTCCTCAGCACTTCACCAATGCTTGGATCTGTCATTAAAAAAATGGTTTTGACAGAAACATTGCCACTCATGCACTGCACCATACATTTCCACATCCAAACATAAATTCCTTCTACCTGGAACCTCCTTAACTGGCCTGAACACTAGGCAGTCACAAGAAGTGAGGTCAAGTAAGTATGAAAGATGAGGGAGACACTTAAAATGTATGGCTTTGTCTCCGCTGTTACATGGACAGTATGTAGCCTAGAGTCTGTCACGCTGTAACAGGACAATGGTACTGAGCAGTCCTTAATGTTTTCAGATGGTGGTTGATTTCAGATGATTTCCAAGGATGTCACAACAAGAGCATTTCTGACTGTAGCCCTCTTGCACATGTAATTCTGTACAAGTGGCCGCTGACGATCCCAAAATAGTATCAGAATCACTGTTCCTGCAGATGCCTGCATTACCAGTGACATTTCATGCAGCAAATGGATTTTTTACCATCACTAACCAAGAAACTAATATCAAAACAGTGTTTGTCCTTCATTCACACTTCCACTGGAGTGGCCATCTTTGCATGCTGTGCTGATGTCACGTGGCCAACATGGCTAAATATACCATATAAAGGACACAAGTCTAACCCAAGCTGATGACTTCCCATGTCTACAGCTGCACAGAGTAGGGTCTTGATTTTTTTGTGTTTAGGTTTTTAATTTGACTCAACACTATATTATTTACCTATAAATTCACAACATGTTAAACAGCATTCCGTAGTTTCAGAATTTATGTTTATTTGTTTCTTGCTGTGAATTTCCAGAAACACACACAAAAAAAGCCTGATAACATAACACCCCTTTAATTGACAGAACAGTTTCATCCCCAGTAATGTGCTTTCCTGCCTGACAGGATGGCACGTTTAGTGTAAAAGTTTAAAATAAAAATTCATTACAATGAAAAGTGGTAAAAATATTTTCCACTCTATTCTCATGTCCCCAAATATTTCATCTGTCACACAATAACCCTCCCTTTAATCCCCATGATCTCCACATAAACCTTACAAAGAAAACACACCCTGTAAGACTCCAACCAGAAAACAAAGCCTATCACTCCCAGTCCATGGTCAAACATTTCACTGCGTCGTCATCAGATATAATAATAAAGAACTTTTCTACATCCTGGTTCTTATAATGTGATATATTATGAGGAAGTACTACAAGAACATTTTCTGAAAATACTCTACTAATTTATGGCTGAAAACCATGATTTCAGACTCTGGACACAAAACAAAGGATGCTAGAACAACATATAAAAAGCCTTACCAATATACTTACAAAATGGAATTAATGGAAGTCCCATTTTCCTCTCAAATGCTATTTTTTTCAGTTAACGATCATATTGTCATATTGCAAATCAAACAAGTAACTTGAGGCACAGATATTATACCCATGCTTCACATCCAAGAATTAGGAGCAATGGTAGACATTGGGAAGACATTAAAACATATAAGACTGTGAGTCACTTGCCATAAAATACACACTGATATACAGAAATTGTACAATACAACAAAATGTACTTTTGAACAGTTACTTCAGCACACTTCAGTACTTGTTAGGAACAACATAATACATTATACAAACTGAACAGCCTCTGACTTCTTTAATAACAACTTTGGCAACTGTTTGTAGTGATTCAGCATATAATATTTACCTACACTGGCTATGAATCATTTCAAATAATGAATTATGACAATCACGATATTCCACAGTTTTCTGCTGCATGACACTGAAGTTTGCCACTGGCTGAATCTGTGATCTGCATTATGGAATCAGAACTACACGCCTTGAATTTTAAAACATTGTATTTTTATACAAGTAAGGTTGTACTGGGACAAGTGTACTGGTTGGATAAAGGCAAACAGATCATTTGGACTGTCACGACACAAGCAGTCTAGACAGACTTTAAAAGTAGAGCAGCAGGGCAATACTATATTTTTTGAAGTCACTTCAGCCATATCCACCCAACAAGAAGTTTCTAAACTAAAGCAACTTTTACAAAGGGATCCTTCCCTCAAACCTTAACATAAGGTGTACTTCACCCCATCATTTACTCACTGTGCTACTGTGAACAGATGCATCTATCTAAGTAACCAAACTAGAAAGAGAGAGTGAGAAACCCCAGTGTCAAATGCTTCTGACAGCTTGATTATAACTAATGTAGAACACTTGAAAAATGCTGATTACACAATCTGTTACACTTCATATTTCTTGGAATATAAAGCTCTTTATTTTTATTGATCCATCTTAAATAAAATATTTCAAACTGATGCCTTTACCACACGTATTTACCTGAAGACACTACCATACACAGCAGCATACAGAAAACCAAACCACTCCAGAAAATATCAGGTGCCACAGTGACCTAGCACTTGTTGAACCTTGACACTGACCTGCAAGTTTTTTGCATGAGCTGAAAGTTGAGTGACTTTGGCCTGAAGTTCAGCCTTGTCAGTGGACAGCTTCTTCTTTTCTGTGTCCAGCTGAGTCTGCTGCATAGTCAGTTCAGACACCCTCTTCTTGAGCCTAACAGCAACAGTGCGGAGCTGTAATGAACAATTTTATCATTACTATATGTTCTACATAACACTCATACCCTGAACACACACAGGATTGGTCACGTCTCTCCATGTGTATGTTTACAGTGGAAAACTAATGGGCACATTGTGATGAAATCTGACATAGAGAGTTTATATATATATATAAAAGTCACACCAGTTCAATCTGCATTTATACTGGACAATTCTGACTAGCAGGTGACATGAACATCACTTCATATAGCTGATGTTTTCCTCACACCTTAGCAATAAAGCATAACAGGAAATGAAGGTAACTGAAAGGGAACTGTATATGCATTACATTAAGGCTTGAACTTAATACTACTACCGTCCTCACAAAGGAGTTCAGAAAGTGTAAAGAACAAATGTGGAAAGTGTGTGTACTCCAGCACAGGTTACACTATTATCATCATTTTATACATATAACCACAAGAGCAATAAACAATGTTTTTCCAAATAACGGTGCTATGCGCAAATTCCTTTCGCCTTTCTGACTTTTATCTGTATGTTACATGATACCTTACCTTGGTATAACGTTCTTCAAACGTCTCCTCTAAATCCTTGAGTCTTGCACTCTCTTCTGCCCTACTGATGGTACTGCTGCTCATCACCTCACTTCGTGCATCACCTAACAGAATACAGCAGAATTATTTTAATCCTGTGCCTAATAATCTGGTACTCCTGATAGTTCAGTACCTGAGGTAGTCCAAAGAGCAGTTCAGTTGTTCATAACTTCTAGGTTTGAAAGTGGCAACGGCTGAAGTGTTGTCTTGGTTTCATTCAACACTGAATCACCAACTATGACACACACACACACACAAAAGAGATGGCACAATTACGATTATTCTTCACATCAAGCCAAAGTGTGACAACCCTTTTCAAGTGACATAAACTGACATCCTAAATTACCTCAACTGGACAAGGTGCTGTATAAGTGGTTTATGGCAAAGTATTCTGTAGGAAAATCTATGACTGGGCCTGTGTCAATTAAAAAGGCTAAGTCTTTTTATGATGAAATGAAAACAGCTGACAACTGCACATTCTCTGAGGGCTGGTCGCAAAATTTTAAACAATCAGCAGCTGAAGTACATACACAAATGGCAGATCCCACTATTAGTTGTAGAGCCCAAGTAACAGAGCAGTAACAAAAAATTACATGTAAAACTTAAGTCAGTACAGGAGCTGTCTGGCAATCCAGAATATATGATTATCTGGAACCTGTACAATCCCCTTGGTGCTGGACTAAAGGAATTCTACTGTAATTACATTACACAGCACAATTCTTTCTTTTTCTTCAGTCATGATGGTTAGGTCTCTTGACCTGTTCTGGCAACAAAAGTTTATAACATACTTATCCTTCTCTTTAAAGTTCCCTCTTAAATCACTTCCCACATTAGGTTGGTACAAATTCCATATTTTTTTAAATGTGCATCATTCATATGTAAAAATCTGTCTTGTAACTTCACTTCATAAACATATTTCAGAAATATGTATCATATTTGCAACTCGATCCTTTGCAGCCCAAATTATTTTTGTGAATTGTAATAGCCCGGTCCAAATTAATTTTCGAGAATATTTCAAATACTCAGAGTTTGAAGAGCAGCCACTAGATGGAGGGAGCTTAGGGAGAACAGCACAAAAACACTGTAAAATAATATGTGTATTTAGTCTGACAACAGACCTGGTAAAACAGAATGCTCAGTCAAGAGTAAATCAGTGTTGAACCAATTAGGTTTAAGTACCAATTCTATCACATCTCTCATCACCTACACTTCAGAACTACGCAGGTCACCTAAAATAACACTGTTAAATAACATTATCATCTGTGTATCCTTTCAAGCATTAATATTTGATTAAATATGCGATCTATTTAAAGTGAATAAGCTGTACGAATTATACTATGCAGAAAAAAGTATTCATCTGCTCTATTCTTGAACTAAACTTTGCATACAACCAGCTACACCCACAATTCATAGGTCCTTAAAAACTAAAAAAATAACTATAATTGGTTACAATCCATAGCACAATGAATAATATAAGGAAACACACTGATTTCCAAATACAGAAGGAAAAGAAACTGAAGCAAGAAATATAACCAGTTAATTAGAGCAGCAACAATACCATTCACCAAGGACAGTTGCTCACAAACACAACAGATGAGCACCAAAGATTTAACAAAAGCATAACATAATCAAATCAATGTTAATTTGAATAATTAAAATTTCCTAGTCACTTTAACTTCATTTTAATGCCATTCACTGTTTCAACAAGCTCTATTCAGATCTTCATTGAAGTATTCAGTTACATTACTATGTCAGAATACAAACACTGGCCAAATAATTCCTTATATCACAATTACTGAAAACATGCCATCTTCAATAAGTAAAACAAAAAAATGTATTTGAGAGTTGTAAGTTATCACAAATGCTAATGTAATAATATGAAAAAAGGTAAATTATTAACACTTTCATGCATGAACAATTTAATAATCAAGCAGTATTTGCTGCTAAACAGAGGCAACTCCCTAATTTTAAGTGTTTCAGATTTACTTTCAATATCCCGCTCACCATTTTCCTTGTGAACTTCCTCAGCATCATGTTCCAATTGCCGAATCCTTGCTTTGAGTGCTGATATCTCATCCAGAAGCTCTTTTACTCTGACATTATGATCTTCAGCACTACTTCCATCATCCTCCTTGTTTCCAGCTTTGTTTCTGGTTTTCAGACTCTTTATTTCTTCTTCCAAGTCACGTATTATTCTGTCTTTGGATATAAGCTCCTGCTGGATGTCTGCTTGCTTAGCCAGTTCTGCTTCAAGGTTGTGTATTCTTTCTTCTTTTGCTTCCAGTGCTGAGGTCTTTGTTTCCAGTTCATGCTGACATTCCATAAATTTCACTACTTCTTTTTCTAAAGAGAGTATAGTTTCATCTTTCATTTCTATATTTTCCTGATGACTTGTAGTTACTTTGGCAAGATCCAGTTTCAAATCACATAAAGCTTTATCCTTTGTTCCTAACTCTACAAGTTTAATTTTTAAGTCCTCTTGAATTGCTTCAAGCTTGTTGTTTGTTTCCTGCAATCTGTGTTCTAGATCACTGTTCAGGTCTTTCAGTTTTGAAATTGTTTCACCACGTTGCTTTAGGACCTTCAAAATAAAGTTAAATTAATGTAAATGCTTCAATAAGAAGTAAAAGTGGTTCAAAACAAAAATTAATCTTTATAATGCAAGACTACAGAAAAATTATGATACACCCTCTGAAGAAAATGTACCAGTGATGATCACATCAACACATCCCAACCTTCTAACAGATGACCAGTAACATGTCACTCACCATGCAAGTTCAGAAAGTGTCTGATCTGAATCCCAACTGTGACAAGTATCATCACAAAGGTTTCTGTTTTTTACTCAATCACTCCAGCCAAATTTTAGGATAATACCTCAACAAGGTCATGATCACTTTCTTCTGCACCCACTCTAATTCATTATTGTTACTATCCAATCACTGTACAATATATAGCTTGAGTAACTCACAGCATCGTTCAATAAACTACAAATGAATAAAAATGTAAACAAACAAACAAACAAAGGCACTGAAGTCTTGTGAACTATTTATTTGTAGCGGGTATTCTTTCTTTCCATAGTTATTTAAAGAAGGAAATAAATGGTAATACATGTGTCCATACCTGATTCATTTCATTCATTTCTCCAAGAAGTTCAGCATTTTCCTGTTTAGAGGAAGCAATTTCTGATTCAACATAACTCATCACAGCCTTCTGTATTCCTGTCCATATGTCCCTCTGTAGTGTGTTGAGCACATTATACTGGAAAGTCTGAACCTCTTCTGACAGTTTCTTCCTTAGACCATTCAATTCAGAAACCTCCAAGGACAACAATGTCAGCCCAGATGTCATCTCCTGAACCTTTGAATGCAAGCTATTACTGGCCTGCCTGGTTGCCTGAAAGGAGAAATAAGATAACAGTATACAAATCTGTAAAATTCTCTATCAAAGTATACTGCTTTTCCACTAATATATGCATAACAAAAATATATAAATTATTTTGAAAGCCAGTAAGTGTATTCACATGCAAATAAAAACAGATAGAAGCTACATATATTCATGTCTTTCACAACTGAAGAAACAGTCATCGTTGTCGTTGTTGTCATCATCATCGCCATCATCATCATCATCACCACCACTGTCATCACCATGACTGCCACCACCACCACCCCAAATCTAAGGAACAGTTGGCACTGGTGGTGGCAGTGGTGGCATGACGATGACGACGATGACAACAACAACAACGACAACAACAACGACAACAACAACAACAACAGTATCGTCGTTATCATCATCATCCAACCATCCCTTTCCATGCGTATGAGAACATGTCCAATGCACGGACAGGAACAAGCTCAGAGGGATGCATTTCCTCTTATGTTGCAACACACAAAAAAAAAAAAATTACTTCACACAAGATCTGAAGGTCTCTGGGACATGACATAGAAAGAATCTGATGAAATGTCGCCTAGCCAATGTACAGTTAACCCTCCGTCAATTTTAGAATTAACAATCCCTGACCACCAATTCACAGAATTTTGCAACTGCTCTGGATTTCAAGCATTTGATAGCCAACCATGCCACAGGCCACCCACATGAAGAGAAAAACACAACCTCTGTGCAGGTGTACTATGTATAGAATGACTAAGCCACAACATTCTTTTCACTAATTCATGACAGTCATAACACAAAACACCAACTGGTCACCAATGGTTAATGTGCCAAACCATACTTGCATGACACCATCAGTCCCAGAACTTTACTGTTTGACCACATATGTACTATTATTAACAGTACAGTATAGACTTTCAAAACAGAAGCATCCTGCAGAAGCCAGATATTTTTGGGAAAAGTAACACAGATTAAACCAAATACTGAAAAGAAAATATGACTACCAACCAGTAAGAAATACTTACTTACAATCTGTCACTGACATTACTAAAAATAATTTGCCAGCCTGCACTGATAAAGTAACCTCAAACATGACAGTGAAGGTAACATATATAGAGCCCTGTCAATAAATAATTTACTAAAAAAAAAAAAATTTCAGCAGCAGTATATAATAAACATGCCACTTATGTCTCTAACACTATATTTGCTAGTCTTCCACTAAAAAAAAAGCAATGTCAAAGATGTCAGATTTATGAAAAAGCTGCCAGAACACTAACTAGCATCTCCATCTCAAGTTCCTATGTTTCAATCTCAAGAAAATGGACTACTGTATTTTCCTGACTACTTTTTCAGGTGACCAGCAAAGGTCAATTCTGGACAAATAACCTTGAAACCCCAAATGCCATGAATGACATTATTGTTCGTGGCTAATGCCCGGCCCTCTGGTGGGATGCACATGGGTTTATCTGCATTTCCTGCTACACACAAGAAGTCACTTCTGGTTACATTTCAGTGGGTTAGGTACAGCTATCTGGGCCACTGTGTTAGATATATTTAACATTCATCCTTTAAAGATTAATGTGAGAAATGAAGTTTAAGAAACATACAAAAACAATAAGCAACATTATTTTAATCTTCACTTTTTTTTAGACAGCAGAAAAGAAATCCATTAGATCTGTTAATGATGTTATCACTATTACAGAACTTCACTAATGAACACTTACAGCTTCTAAGCTCTTCTCCAGTTCACTCTTCTCCTTGGTGAAAGTCTCATACAACTGTCTCATCTGTTCCTTCTTCCGAGAATCCTCCTCAGTTAGGCACTGCACCTCATCATGTAACACCTGCAGCTCACCCTCCAATAATTTAATTTGGTCTCCGCTCAGCTCTATTAAAAAGCAAATTGTAATTAACAAACTTCAAAACAAGAGGACACACACACAAATATCCTTTTTTCAGTCAGTATGTACAGCTACACACACTGGCAAAAATCACTGTATTTGAGAAGCCTCATTAAGTAACATACCTGCCAGTTCATGGTACGTTTCAATGCTCACACTGAAATCACAAGTGCAATAAGGGAGAATGAAAGTCTCAGCAGGTTCAGACTTCCATTCTTCATTTCCTTGGCTTTGTTACAAAATGTCTCTCATCACCTCTGCCACTACCAATTCCTTTCTGTAGTGAGCAGGTACAAATCACTAATCAGTATGAGCTGTGGCATAGAGATGTGTTGTATTCTGACTGAAATTTAGTTTGGATTCATGTTTTACCCATTATTGGGCAGTTAACTCTTCTAAGCCATAAAATGCATTTTTTTTGTCTTCCCTGGCTCCTAAGAAAATTAGATTCAGTGAAAATGGAAAAGATGATTTACAGGGAGTAAAAAAGAAACACATACAGAAACATTGACAAACTCAAAGCAGGGAAAGAAGAGATTAACATTGATGTGGTGGAAGAGAGAGATTCAAATGGCCGCAATACATAAAAAGCTTATGATCATAAAACCATATTTCATAAGACTGCCAAAAAATGACCAACCACTTATCAAAAAAAAAAAGCCATGAACTGGTTGCTCATAAATATTTGCAAAGAAAAAAGGTGGTATAAAAATATTTAGAACAGACTATAAAGAAGCCAGAAAATCAGGAGTGCAATGATTCACACACTTCACATTCAAATTTACCATAAACTTTCTGCCATGTTCACCAAAATTTGTATTAGATACTGCATGCATATGGTATATACTTGCCATGAACTATAGATGCATTGCACATCAGCTAAATGAGAAATTAAAAGATGGTAGTTTTTGCTTTTAAAATATAATCCAATTAAAAAGGCATCAAGAACTATTGCTAGGAATACATGCACACACAGTACCATAATTTTACTTTCCCATGCAAATAAGGAGAGTTACAATGAATATTACAGTTTGCTTACGTGACATCTCATCTTCCTTCCTTTTCATTTCCACTTCCAATGACTCCATTTGTTGAATCAGAGCATCATTTTCATCGGTCAGTCGTTGAGTTTGTCGTTTATAGCTCTCTGCAGCTGTCTCTAGCTCTTCTAATTGAGATTGAAACTGAGCTAAAGTTTCCCGAACATTAGAATTTTCAGCCTTTAATTGAGTCAACTGTTTCTCCAATGCTAGATTCTCTTTTTTCAGTTTATCCACCTATCAAAAAACAACATGAACCACAGGAGTTAAAAGACATAAAATGAATATAGGCATATGTTACCCTGCTTAGCTTGAAAAATATGCTGCTGTAGAAGTTTAACAATTTCAGGTAGTGGTAGGAAAAATGTCCCAGAAGAGAATTCAGAATGCCCAACTCAGTGTTGTAATTGTTATGTTTACATTATTGTATCAATGATGTGGCTTCAGATTGTGGACTTCTGGTTTTTTACACCACGTAGCCATTGAAGGGTATACTGACATTCTGCAGCAACATCACTATCCACCTACAATGCTCACAGTGTCAATGCCCTTAAGATCACAGTCTGAATAAACTCTGCTGTAAAAACCTGAGAATGTACAACAATATGGCTCTTGACCAATTCTTATATTCTCACACACAATATAAAGAAATACTGCAAACATCTCCTAGTCCAAAACAAAATGTTATTCCTAAAGACAAAAGTTCTCAAGGCTGATAAAAAAAGAGAAAAAATGTGAAAAACACCATACACAACAAGTGCAGACAAAGACATCTGAGAGACGTGAGGTTCTGACAGCAGTTTTACTGAGGATACAAGTCTCCTTGGATGTGATGGTATTGTTGGGTGAATTTTACTCAGGTTTCTTAGGAATGCAATACCTTTACCTTAGGGTCAAACAGTCCAAGTTCTAATCACACCCTTCTTGAAATGCTTGATCCTAAAAATGAAGGCACTATAATCCTTCACAATGTCCAGAACTACTCACCCATTAAAACTGTGTCACATTCCAGAGGACCTGAATCTTCAAGTATCAATAATCACACATGCCCAAAAATCTAACTAACTAAACACCATGTAGTACAGTCTTTCAACAGAAGCAAGTAAAGAAATTTTTTACTTTTAATGGGTCCAAAATGTTCATTGCAATGTTCACAAGAACCCATCATTAGATCATATCCAGAGTCACATCTGGTTAGTATTACTATTAATACAGAATGTGTATATATATTTATGGTCTGTGTCCATACTGAAATTTGCATTTAGAGGTCCAAACAGTTCAATAATTATCACTAGTAATACAGGCCAAACTACACAATACAAACTCTGTACGTTCACATTTTATTTTCAGTCATGGCCAAAACAGTAGTAGAAAATAAACAATGAACGTACAGAGTTTGTGTGAAATGTATTACTAGTAAATGACTAACACATCAGGATGATGTTGCCCAAATTCAGTTCAATATTTATCATTAATAAACACATACACACACACACACACACACACAAAGATACTGACTCTGGGAAGCCACCATTCAGCAAGAAATACCTTTGCAAATGGTGTATTTTCCAAATCTCTAAAAAATTTTGGGATCCTATGCCTGCATGCCAGTGTTCTCCCATACAAGGCTACACAGTTTCTGTCAGCACTACTGGCAGCAATACATTAAGAAAGTATAGAGTTGTGGAGCCTCTCAAGCAATGGATGTGAAACAAATATTTTCTGTGACCATACACAAAAGCTAGAAACATGTTCTGTGTGGCCACACACATTAAAACACATCAATTTTTATATGAACAAAGTGATGAAAATTAGATTTTTATGAACTTACAATTGAAAGCAAAATATGAGAAAAATGCAGCTACCTTAATTTACAGCAGTTTATTAAATGGGAACATACTCCTCCATCTGACACAGCTAACCAAACAATCACAAAAGAAAATAACACACACTGACACCCACATGCCAATGCACATGCAGAGGTGAATGGTTGCAGACATGTAGCACAGACCCACCACACCTGGGTAAAAACAAGTCAGTGAATTACCTGAAATGAAACGTTTTCTCAAAACAGGTGACTACATGGGAAATTTCTGATGGTTATACTAGAGAATATCTGCTCTAGAGGCATGATGTTCATAAGGAAAATCCAATAATTGGTTTCATGATGTCATGGGGTGGGTAAACACATGGACAAAATTAAGTAACTGTATTCATAATGCCTTCATTACACCACGTAGATATAAAATGTGTTAACAGCAACTTACTTCCATGGTAAACTGAAGTTTCTGTTCAGTAAGTGTACCAAGCATTTCCTGCATGGCACTGACTTCATTCTGCAACTGTAATTCTTTCTCATCCCTGTCTGTATCACAGTTTCCTTTTGCTTCAGGAACTTGCTCAATCTGTATTTGCAGAGAATTAAGTTTCTCCTTCAGTTGTATCACTTCTTCTGTAGCTTCTAGGATAAGAAAATTATCAAAATGTGCAAAACAATATATCTAAATGATCCTCCATTTTCATGATACAAATTCTATTTTCCACATGATTAAACTATTTTAACTGACCTTATGGTCAGAAAAAGACAAGGTCCCTGGGGTATTTTAAGGCTGTACCAGGTAGACAAATTAATAAACTGCAGAAATAATTTCTGAACGTTCTAATAGTGACACTCAGTTTTTGAAATGTGTATAACACTGTAATTACCAAGAAAAATTGTCAGTTGTTCAAAAATACATAAATTTTATTACTTGCACTTGGAAATGTTGATGCCTGACATTTCAAAGACATATAACGCCTCTTTCAGTTTCAACACTTTAAATAGATGGTGATTATATAGCTCTTCTACTTTAACTCGTTCAGTACAATCAAGTCATTTACAACAATTACTACCCAAACAAAATTTTACCATCCTTGGCTTGTTTTGCTCTTTGAGCAATAACCAGCAAACTTTTACATTTCTTGATTAGATCATCCCTGTTTAAATCTTCAAGGGGGTTTCGTCTTTGTGCTCCATCCGAATCCTGAAAAACGGATAAAAGGCTGTTTTGATACTTCGCTACAAAAAAAGACCTTCGAAAATGTCATGTGTTTCATCTGTATCAGGTATGTCCAACTTCATATCACTGCCAGTCTTATCACTACCTGATGCGGGGCAAATTCCTTTTATAATAGTAAGGAATATTTTAATTATCGGAGACGTTCCATTGTAATTTAAATGAACAGTTAGTTTCAAGTACTTTAATGCTGTACTTT
>Ga0209755_10003381_pt1 | contig 20093 bp, 15 predicted proteins | sample TergutCo191P1_FD_187301 | JGI IMG/M metagenome (GOLD analysis project Ga0209755, IMG submission 187301) | Cornitermes sp. P1 segment gut microbial communities from Petit-Saut dam, French Guiana - Co191P1 (SPAdes) (version 2) | ecosystem: Host-associated > Arthropoda: Insects > Digestive system...
CGAACCGGGCGAGATTATCAGAATTTACGCGATCGGCGGAGAGGAACTTCACTTTGACTGTCTGAACGGCGCGGCTCACTTTCCGCGCACCCAGCTCGCGATGCTTTCGTACGGAGAATCAAATAATTTTCTTAAAATATTTGGCGAGGACAAGGTAGAATCATTCAAAGATATTCCTACGCTTGTAAAAGCCAACGCGCTTCCGACCGATTTAATGAGGTGGGGAGTAAACTACGCGTTAAACTCATGTTATATCGGGATGAACTCCACAATGATAAAAAAAGTAAGGGATTTAAGAACAACGCTGAATAAAACAAGTTATTTTATTGTTTCTAAAATCTTTTTATTTTTTATTAATTTTTTCGCCGCGTTTAATAAACAAATCGCCGCGAGAGAGTATAAAGTAACCGTCGATGAACTGGATTATTCGGGAAGTTACAGCCTTATTCATGTCGCTAACAGTCCGTATCTCAGCGGTAAAAAATCCGCGTCCGCGGACGCCACTCCCGATGACGGCCTTTTTGACGTCGCGCTGATTAAAGCGTCAAATCCGTTTAAAACGCTTTTTTCCATTAGCCGTTATCTTAACGGGAAACCTCCCAAGAATTGTATTTTTACTCAGGGCAAGAAAATCCATATTCATTCCGATAGTCCTATGTGGATTCAGCTTGATAATGAGTATATTCAGGACAATGATATAAATTTAAGCGTAGTGCATCATGCCTTGCAGGTTGCCGCGGCGGAAGGTTTATCTTATCCGCTGGGTTCAATTTCAGCAATTTAAGGATGGTATAATTAATGGCGCAGAACAAAGCAATCCGCGTAGGATCAAAAAGAACCGCCAATGGCGTTTCTTTTGTGATGTTTTTTATTATTTGCGCCGCGTTTATTTTTGATACATTGTTGATTGAGCTTGAGGTAAATTATATTTACGCCGGGCTTATCATGTCCTTCGCTTTTGTCATTTTAATTTTTATCCTTAGAAGCACTCTTAATTTAAACAGCCTCGCGTTTACTGTTCCGGCTATTCTGCTGATATTTTATACGTCTCTTGCTTTGGTTTTTGACTGGCATTCCGATCATTATTTGCTTTTCTGTCTTGTTTTTTGCGCGATTAGCTGCACATATTCGCATTTTTACAGGACTTTAATTTTTATTATCGCGCAGAATATTTTTATCGCTGTTTTGTATTTATATAACGTGCCCATCGGCGGAATCGGCGCGCCGCTTCATTCGATTTTTTTGACCTGGGTTGTGTGCTTTTTCGCCTGTATCATTATGCTTTTTTTGACCAGAACTGTTACCATACACCTTGAAAAAGCGCTGACTAACCAGCAGTCATTCCTGGATCTTCTTGATACCACGGAAAATTATGTCGCGATGATTAATGAACGCAATGAAGTTGTGTTCGCGAGCCGGTCTTTATCGCAGCTTTCCGGCACCGATGAGCCTTTAATGGTTCAGGGGCGTCCTGTTCTGGATCTTTTCCCCGGGAAAAGCCTCAAGATTTACGCGCATAAAATGCTGCAAGAAAAAGAAAAATACGCCGAAGACTGGGAATTTTCTTTAGACGGACAAAAGCGTTATTTTAAGGCCGCTTCATACGGCGTGCGCGGCGGCGGCGGAGGAGCTCTCATATCGTTATACGACATGACTCATCTCGCCGAGCGCGATGAAATCGCCGCGATGAAAGACAGCATGAAAATCGGGCTTTTTTTCATGGACGCTAATTTTGTTATTCAGGATCACTATTCGCGCTATCTTGAAGAGATGTTATCTGACACAAGGCTTTACGGAAAAATATTTACGGACATGATTTCACACTGCGTAAGCCCGAATGAGCTTGGCGCTATTCAGGATTATTTTAAAATGGTGCTGGAACGATCTTACGATCAGGAAATGCTGGATGATATTAATCCGCTTAACGAGCTTCATTATATGAATCAGAAAAACGGAGAGAAAAAAGTTTTCCAGTTCGCTTTTGCCACTGTTGAGCGCGGGCGCGGGGAGGTTTTTCTTCTTGTAACCGTTTACGATATTACCACAAGAGTTGAACTGCAGCAGCGCCTCGCCGAAGAAGAGGCAAGACGTCAGGAAGAAATGCAGTCATTGTTTGAGCTGATACAGGTAGATCCGTCCGTTTTCTCAGATTTTATGCAGGATATGGAATTTGAGTTTGACGCGATTGATTCAATACTCAAGAACGATGTTTTATCCACGCATGAAGCGCTTGTAAAAATTTATCAGTCTGTACACGCTGTAAAATCAAACGCTGTTACGCTGGGATTAAATATTTTTGGCAAGAAAGTTCATAATCTGGAATCCAATATTAAAAAAATGCGTGAAGCTGCAGGCGATGTTCCTTTCGGCGAAATGCTGAACCTCACAATGGATATCGAAAAACTTTACACCGAAAAAGAAGGATTCAAGGACATCATTAATAAGCTTCATACATACACAAAAGATAAATCAGCCGAAAATACTCAGGACAGGCAGAAAATTTTAATTGAATCGCTGGAAAAAACCACAGCTAAAGCCGCGGAAGATCTTGGCAAGCAGATTAAATTTACCGCGCAGGATATTGACGAAGGAGCGATCGAAAAAGTTCCGCGCCGGATAATTAAGGAAATTTTGATGCAGCTAATCCGCAATTCCGCCGTACACGGAATTGAAACGCCTGAAGAACGCCTGTCAAAAGGGAAGAGTGAAAAAGGCGTTATTAAACTCAATATAAAATTTTCCGATGATCAAAAACACATTCATATAAAATTCGCTGATGACGGACAGGGGCTTGATTACAATAGGATTGCTCAAAAGGCATTAAGCCAGAATTTAATTAAAGAAAACGAAACCGAAAACAAAGACGCTCTGATTAAAGCTATTTTCTCGCCCGGTTTTAGCACCGCTAAAAACGAAAACGTTCACGGCGGCAGAGGCATCGGACTTAATCTTGTCCGCGACAGAATCAAGGAAGTAAAGGGTACTGTTAAACTGCGCTCGGAAGAAGATAAGGGAGTGGTGTTCTTAATTTCCATACCTTTAAATTCGGATTAGTGTTGATACTACCCGCGGCAAGTCAGTTATGTTAACGCAGCGCCGATCGCTGTTGTGTATTCTGAATATTCTGGATAAATAAATTCAATTCCGTACAATGATGTAATGCCCGAAAGTATTCTCTGCCCGATTTCATTAATGCTTCCGTTGCCGGTAACAATTACGCGCGAATAATTTTTCGCCCTCGCCGCGAAAACGGAAAGCACGCCAATTACCTGGTAGACCATGTTTATTATTGCCGCGGCGATATCCTGTGAATTCGCGGCGTCAAGCATCTTCGCGAAATTGGACGCTGTAGATTCGCCGCTTAAAAAACTGATGCTGTTATCTGTAATGTCGCCAAGAAGAAGATCCACAGTATTTAATTTTCCTGTTTTGGCGAGCTCCATGATGCCGCTGTATTCGGCTGTCGGCAGCAGCTTTTTCGCGAGCCCGAGAATTGTTCCGCCGCCTACGCCTGAACCGCCGTAATGTTTTATGCCGCTGTCTCCCGCTTCGATTATTACCGTTCCGGTCCCGATATTTGTGATTATTATATTTTTTAACCCTGATAAAAACATTCCGCCTATGCCCACGGCTTCTATTTCATTTATTCTGTTAGTAGGAATGCCAAAGATATCATCTTTTATTTTTGATGAACCCGCGCCTGTAATTTTTATTTTTTCTATTTCTTTTATGGTGATTCTGTTTTCCATAACGATTTTCCCTAGCGCTCCTGTAGCGGCTGTTACGGCGTCCTGCTGCGATCTCGCCATTGGCGCTAGGCATATTGTCTGACATTTAAAAACTTTGCCGTCTTTTATTGAAACCGCTTTTGTTGTTGTGCTTCCGATATCAATTCCTATAATCAAAATGTTCTCCGGTTTATTATTTTTTTATATGTTCTTCTATACAATCCAAAAGATATTCTTTATGAAAAGGTTTTGATATAAAAGCCGCGGCTCCAAGGGAAAATGCTTTTTCTTCCGCTGCGTGTTCTGTGTGAGCTGTTAAAAAAATAACAGGAATATTTTTTGTGTTCTCCGAATCTTTTAAAATTTTTATCGCTTCATAGCCGTTCATTTCCGGCATATCAACATCAAGCAGAATAAGTGACGGCGTATTGTGTTCTATCAGGCTGAAAAGCTTCGCCGCTGACGGAATTGTCGCGACAATATATTTATCCGCGAGCAGGTTTTTCCCGATTCGCAGGTTCGCGGGACTGTCATCTACCAGCATTATAAGCTTTTTATTTTCTTCCATTAAATATTGTTCCCTGATATTTTTTTGGCTTATTTAAAGTTTCATTATACCTTTTTAATTGTTATTTGTCATTTTTTCCGCCATTTTTTTCGCGGCGTCAAATTCAGCGATTAAGATGTTATCGGATATTTCATCAATTCTGTATCTGCTATTATCGCTGAGATTAAGATGATAAATTTTTTCAAGAACGCTGTCGATATTGACGGTTTTCTTTGTTTCCAGCGCGGTTATCAGTTCTTTTAAAAGAATATTTAAATCTCCTGACTCTTCTTCAGCTTTGTCGTCTTTACTGATAACGTCATTTCTGTCTTTAATTGCCTGCGTAATATTATCAAGCAGCGAAGTCAAGTAAGCTATAAATATTTTCACATTCGCTTTAATAAAATTTATATCATTTTCCCTGCCGGCGTTTTCAAGTTTTAGCGCGTAATCAGATATTTTTTCGGCTCCTATCGAAGCCGCGGCGCTTTTTAACGCGTGTATGTTTGTTGTAAACGCGGAAATATTTTTGTTATACGACATTAACGCGGGGATTCTTTCAAGCGCGTCCTTTTTGAAAATTGACAGCACGTTGTAATACCCTTCTTCTGTGCCGCCTGTCATTGTTATGCCTTTTTTTACGTCAATGTCTTTTATTTCCGGTAAATCATTGTTCTGTTCATCATGTATAATATTTTTTGCTTTTCTCTCTTTCTTTTCTTTTGGTATCCATTTGTTTAAGATTTCATCGAGTTCCGTTATGTCAACTGGTTTTCCAATGAAATCATCAAAGCCGTTTTCTATAAACATATCGCGTACGCCGAAAACCGCGTTCGCGGTTAACGCGATTATTGTAAGCCTTGTTTTGCTTCCGGCTGTTTCAGTTTTATTCTTTTCCTTTTCCCATTCGCGGATAAGAGCTGTCGCTTCGATGCCGTTCATTCCGGGCATCATGTGATCCATAAAACAAATGTCATAATTAAAACATTTAATTAGATCAATCGCTTCCGGTCCTGAAAGACAAGTATCAATATGGAATTTATAAGGAGTCATCAGTCCTTCGGCGACTTTTAGGTTTGTTTTAATATCATCAACTACAAGCACGCGCGCCGCGGGGTAAACATGCCTTATTAAATTTGATCCGCTAACATCGGTAAGACTTTTTACTTCTTCTTTGCCGTTAAGAATGTTCGCGATCGAGAGCGATTGCACAGGAAGCGATACAAAACGCACATTCGGGATATACGCCTCTGTACCCCATTCAATCATTAACGCGACAGGCGGTCTTTTTCCGCCGTGGTATTCCTTATCGGGTCTGTTCATTACGGAATTTATTCTGTCATGAAGCCCGTAACCTGAAAGCACTAAAGTCCAATTATCTTTAAAAACCGCTTTGGCGAAATCATCAATGGTTGTCACCATTGTATAAGGAACGCCCATATTTTTCAGCGACCAGCAGACAGAGTTGCCGTAGATGAGCCTTCCTTCGTAAACCAGAACTTTTTTTTCTTGCGGATTTTCTACCGCCGCGAACGGCAAATTTGAATCAATTTCCTGCGGAATGGATACTTTAAACGCGCTGCCTTTTCCGTATACGCTTTCTAAACTTATGTTTCCTCCCATGAGAGTACACAATCTTTTTGTTATAGCGAGTCCAAGCCCTGTTCCCTCGATATTTCGGTTTCTATTTGAGTCGACCTGAACAAACTCATTAAAAAGTTTTTTCTGATCTTCTTCAGTTATTCCCTTGCCTGTATCTTCGATAACAAAATCAAGCCAAATTTTGTTATCTGATAATTTACGCATTGTAATCGAAAGACTGATGTGTCCTTTGTCAGTAAACTTTACAGCGTTGGTCAATAGATTTAAAAGAATTTGGCGGATTCTAATTTCATCGCCGATAAGACTGTTTGGTATCTGGCTGTCAATGTTTGTGAAAAAGCGAATTTGTTTGTTTCTTAAGCGCGTTCTTATAATATTTACAGTATCGTTTATCAGAGAAGCAAGAAGATATTTTATGGAAATAAGTTCCATTCTGCCGGCTTCTATTTTTGAAAAATCCAGGATGTCATTAATGATAGAAATTAAATTATTGCCTGCTTGCTTTATTTCCTGCGCGTAACCTCTGGCTTCATCGTTTAGATCGGTGCGTATCAGAAGTTCCGTCATTCCGGCAATCGCGTTCATAGGAGTGCGAATTTCATGACTCATCCCAGCGAGAAAGCTGCTTTTTGTGCGGGTCGCGAGTTCGGCGTCTTCGCGCAGTTCTACAAGACGGCTGTTTTGCGCTTTGATTTCATCTACAATGCTAAAAACATATTCGCCGGTTTTTTCCACATTGTTCTGATAAACAACAAGCATTCTCTCTATATCTTTTTTTGATATGTTTGACTGCTCGATCATCGCGCCAAAACTTTTTCTTATTGTTTCAAGATTGCTGAGAGCTGATTCATTTGTTTCAGAGTCCATCGTGCCTTTTAAATATGAGATTGTCATGTTTAATAGTTCACTGCGGCTGACAATATCAAACACAAGGGATTTTAGTTTGCTGTTTGTATAATGAAACAGGCGTTTTGTTTTATACGGATCTGTCATTCCTGTTTCCGGAATTGTTCCGAAAAACACCGCTGTCAGCGTCTGATTGTGATGAGTGAATAATTCTTCTCCGTATGTGTTAAATCCCGCCATCGGAAAAACGCTGAAAGCGCTGTTAAACTCATCTATTTTTTCGCGTTCAATCAGCTCGATATAGCGCTGAAGGCAGTTAAAAAGAAGGCATCCCTGAATTCCCGGAAGAAACTGAGACGCGGCTGTTATGCTCTCTTTCGCGTTGGCGATTATATCTCCTTGTTGTAAAAGATATACTTTTGTTCCCGCTTCTATGGAACAATAAAACTGGAGTCCGCCGCCTTCGACAACCTTGTTCGGACTTCGGATGTATACGCTGTCCCCAAGCAAAAGCCCAATCGGATTTTTCGCGAAAATTTCTTTTGTCAGTTTTCCCGCGTCATTTAACCCGAGCTGTTTCGCGTAAAAGTCAGCGGCGGTCTCGCCGTTAATTGTCCACGCGATGCGCCGTTTTGTTTCTACGCTTGTTATAAGAAATGATTTTTCTGTAGGAAGATAATGAACATTATAGTTAAAGAAAAACGGAATCTTCATTTTTAGAATAACAGCGATAAGCCCGTCGTCAGAAAGCTTTTTTCCGGCTGTGATATATGTTTTTGTAAATGTGGTTTCGTCCGCCGCCGCGCCTCCGACAAAGCCCATGTTAAGATATTTTTCCATTGTGAATTCTTTTATTATCAATTCGCCAAGGCATAATCCGTCAAAAAAAATCAAGCCAAGATATTCATCCGGGTTGATGTTATTGCCGTCTGTTTTTATTTTTAAATCATTGATCGCGTTCAGCGCTGTCTGTGTCGGATCTTTTTTTACTCCTTCCTGAAAAGTTATATATATATTTTCTACTTCATCGCCTGAAAGCGACATTAAAGTTATGCCGTTTTTTATGGCTCCGCCTGAGGATGACCAGCCTCCGTACATCGACGCGCCGGCGCACACAGCCGCGGGAAACGCGTTCGCGATCTCTTCATGCAGATTATATTCTATGTAAGACGGCGAAAAGAAATAAATTACCGCTTTTATATTATTTTGATCAATTTCTTTTACAATTTTTTCGATATTCCATTCTGTTAAGGATGTTACTTTTACAGCCATTACATATCGTAACATTAAATTTTAAAAACATATATAATAATATAATATTTTTTATTATCATTTTCGCGGTGGCGCGCGCTGGAAATAATTAACATTATTTGATATATTAATGCCATGCCTAAAATATTAGTTACCGGAGCCGACCGGGGATTGGGTTTCGCGTTTTGCAAAGAATTCCTTTCGCGCGGCTGGACAGTCTTCGGCGGAAAATTTTTGGAAGATTACAATCTTCTTGAACAGGAAGCGGCGAAAAATCCAAGCCTTCATGTTGTACCGCTGGATGTAGGCGACGCGTCATCAATCGCTAAGGCCCGCGATTTAATCTCAGAGAAGACTGACTCTCTGGATATGATAATTTCCAACGCCGCGCTCATGGGGCAGGTGCAGTGTAATATTGAAGAACCCCCGATGGATCTTAGCGCGCCGTGGAACAGTTTCCGCGTTAACGCCCTTGGACCCGTCCAGCTTGTTGAATATTTTCTTCCGCTGCTGGACAGGGGCGGCATGAAACGGCTTTGTTTTGTTTCTTCGGAAGTGTCCTGTATCGTTCTGATGAAGCACCGCGCGGGAAACAGTTATCCGTACCCGATGAGCAAAAGTTCCATGAACATGGGCGTGCGTTTAATGCACAATCTTTTATACAAACAAGGTTACTCATTTAGGCTGTACCATCCCGGCTGGATGAAACGCCAGATGCCCGACGGCGCTCTTTCTGAGCAGGCGGTTCTTGATCCCGCTGACACAGCGGCTCACGCCTCAAAATATTTTGAAAAGCAGCTCGATGATGAACACCGTCTTGTTATGTACGATTATCTGGATCAGGAATGGCCTTTCTGATTTTAATGAGGAGAAGGAAATGAAATCTGTTTTAATAACGGGATTAAATAAAGAATTTGACAGGAAACTCGCGTTAATTTTTTCGCGTAACGGCTTTAAGGTTTTCGCGATGGGGAGTGAAAAGATTGAAGGGATTATTTTGCTGCCGCCTGAACATAAGGATGCCGCCGCGGAATTAAAAAAAGGCGCGAATTTTATTGATATTTATATTGATGTTTCCGATGAAAGAAGCGAGTCGGATAATTTTGATGTTCGAAGCGGCATTAACGAACAGGTGATGCGCGAATTGTATGACGCGAATGTAATAAAACCGATGGCGATGCTTGAAACATTCTTTCCGCTTCTGGAAGCCGGTGAATACAAGCGGCTTTGTTTCCTTACATCCGCGGAGGCAAGCATTAACGAAACTCAGGATAAAACAGGATATGGCTATAAAATGGCGAAGGCGGGGCTTCATAACTTTTTGCAGATAACGCGCAATGTTCTCGCTCCTAAACATTATACAATCCGCGCGTTCGACCCTTGCCTTGCCGCTATCGGAAAAGATTTTAACAGTAAACAAAAAATCACAGGAAAAAAGTCAGGCAATGAGTTATCGGCGGAAGCCGCTTTTAATTATTTTACAAGAGGGCGGGGCGTAGAGCGCGGCGATCCTCAGCGGGATGACGAAACAAATCTAGTGTTCCGCGACGCGTACGGAAGGCAGCATCCCTGGTAAAAACATTTGACACTGCGGAGTAAATCATGAAGACATTGTGGCGAATCGCGAAAGAAGCCGTCAGATATAAATGGTGGCTGATACTTGCAATGACGGGAACTTTTTTATTAACAGGAATCAATCTGATTACTCCGCGCATAATGGCGAGCATGACAGGCTTTGTCGCGCAGGGCATTACTCAGGAAAGGCTTATCACTGTTTTCTGGATGGCGGGCGCTTTGTTCGGGTTGTATCTTGTGCGAATCCTGTTCAGATTTTTAAGCAATTACTGCTCGCACAGGGCAGCATGGCGCCTTGTTCTTGAGCTTCGAATGAAAGTTTACAATACGATTCAGTCGTTTTCTATGGATTATTTCCATAACAAACAGACTGGCGAACTTTTAAGCCGCGTAATGAATGATGTCGCTACTTTTGAATTGATCTACGCTCATATTACCCCCGATATTATCACGAACTTTGTTACGCTGACAGGCGTTACGATAATTATTTTCAGCATTAATCCGCAGCTTGCGCTTGTTACGTGCATACCTGTTCCTTTTATTCTTGTTTCCGGCTGGTTTTTCAGCAAGAAAGTCCGCCCGAATTTCCGCAGGATGCAAAAATCTCAGGGCGAATTATCCGCCCAGCTTCAGGATAATTTATCCGGCATTCAGGAGATTCAGGTTTTCAGCCGGCAGGATATCGCGTCAAAAAAAGTTTTAGCCAAAAACGAGGATTTTACACATAACATGCTCCGCGCGCTAAAATTAAACGCTGTCTTTCATCCAAGCGTTGAGTTCATGACCTCTCTTGGCAGCGTTATTGTTGTAGGCGCTGGCGGATATTTGGCGTTTGGAAATCAGCTTACAGTTGAGGATGTGGTCGCGTTTCTTTTGTATCTTGCCCTGTTTTACGCGCCTATTACGGGGCTCGCTCAGCTTTTGGAATCCGCGCAGCAATCGCTCGCCGGCGCGGAGCGCGTTATCGAAGTGCTGGACGCGCCTAACAGCATTACAAACAGCAAAGACGCGAAGCCTATCGAAGGCGCGAAAGGGCGCATAACGTTCGAGAATGTTAATTTTTCGTATATAAAAGATGTTCCTGTTCTTGAGAATGTTTCATTCGAAGTTAAACCCGGTCAGATGGTCGCGCTTGTCGGAGCCACGGGCGTCGGCAAAACGACATTGAGCCACCTTATCGCGAGATTTTACGATCCCACAGCCGGCAGAGTCTGCCTTGACGGAAACGATCTCCGCGATATAACGCTGGAAACCCTGCGTCCCAATATTTCGCTTGTTTTACAGGATACTTTTTTGTTTAACGGAACAATCGAGGAAAACATCGCGTTCGCAAAACCCGACGCTCCTTTCGGCGAGGTGGAAGCGGCGGCGCGCGCCGCGAGAATTCACGATGATATTATGCTGATGCCGGAAACGTACAGCACGCAGGTCGGCGAAAGAGGCGTAAAATTATCAGGCGGTCAAAAACAAAGAATCGCGATCGCGCGCGCCATCTTATGCAAGTCACCTGTTCTCATTCTTGATGAAGCTACAGCTTCTGTCGATGTCCGCACAGAAGCGCAGATTCAACAGGCGATTAATGAAATTGCCGGCACCCGCACAATTGTTATCATCGCGCATAGGCTTTCGACTGTACGGAACGCGGATGTAATTTATGTTTTTGAAAAAGGCCGCGTTGTTCAATCAGGCAGCCACGATGAATTATTTAAACAGGACGGTCTTTACCGGAAACTTTGCCAAATACAAGAACTGCCGGCGGAAAATATTTCGGTCTAGCCTCTTTTTCTTGTCAGTAAATCCACAGCTTCCTGAGGGGACGCAGCGTTTATTACTGATTCCCTAAAATCATCATCGCCTAAAATCGCGCCGATAGCCGCGAGGAACTGCACGTGAAGACCTGATGATTTTTTCGGCGATACAATCAGAATAAAAAGGCGGGCGGGCATTCCGTCACTGCAATCAAAGTTAACTCCGGATTTTTTTATGCCAATCGCCACAGTTGTTTCTGTAATTCCGTCGGTTTTACCGTGCGGCAGGGCAATGCCGTATTCCATTCCTGTGCTCATCGTTTCTTCGCGCCGCAGCACATCGGCAAGCACCAGTTCTCTGTCCGTTACCTTTCCTTTGGCTTCTATTATATCAACAAGCTCGCTTATAATTTCCGCTTTTGTTTCTCCCTTTAGTTCCATGTTAAAACATTGGATATCTATTAAAGCAAGCAGATCTTTTGATGTCCGTGCTTCGGTATCAAGCAATTCTTTTTTTAGTTCTTTTGGTATCGCGGATTGTATTAGTTTTTCTATTGAGTGTGAAAGATCCAGAATAACTTCGTACATCGCGTTTTTGATAAACGGCATATCGGTTTTTGATGTTGTGATTACAACAGAATTTTTTTCTTCCGTTATCGTAATTGAAATATCATTCTTCCTGACTTGAGCCGAGTAGCTTTCGCTTCTTGTCATCCTTTGCACATAATATTTTCCCGTTCTTAGTTCCTGTAACAGCATGTTCATGACAACATCCGCTATATCATCAGATTCAAATTCCCATACTTCATGAATGATATCATCGTTCTTTACAGGCTTCCTTGTTCCCTGTCTTGGCTTTTTAAGTATAAAACCCAATAAAGGCTGAGATATAACAATTGTAAGAAAGATCATGAAAACCGCCGCGGCGAAAAGCTGATTGTTAAGAACGCCCGCCGCGAGCCCGATGCCGCATGTGATGAGCGCCCCCTCGCCGCGCGGAATCATTCCAAAACCGATTCGAAGCGCGCCCAGCCTGTTAAAGCCGAAAAGAAGAGCCGGACCTCCCGCGCCGATAACTTTTGACAGGATGACAGCTAACGTGTACAAGCCCGCGAAAATCAATACATGAAGCGACGCGACTTCGCGGACATTTACCATCATGCCCATTACCGCGAAAAATATCGGCACAAAAAACTCGTATAACGGACGGATCCGTTCCTGTATAACCGCAGCGATGTCAGTTCTTGAAAGCGACAGTCCCGCGATATACGCGCCGATGATCAGCGCGAATCCCTGACTTTCAAGAAGACCCGCGAGAATCATCGCGATGCCTAAAGCAAGAACAGAGAAATCAAGACTGTGCCTGAAGATCTTTAAAAAACCCGCGATAAATTTTGAACAAATAATAAACAAGGCTGTTACCGCAAGCCATATTCCGAAAATCCTGCCCGCCAGCAAAAGAATCGATCCGGCAGAAAGAGCGCTTCCGGCATCACCGCTCATCGCAGAAATAATTCCCAATATAACCGCAAGCAATATAATCCAGATTACATCGTCAAAAACCGCGGCGGTTAATATTGTTACGCCTTCAGGCGAATCCATTCTTTTGTGTTCTGATAAAGTCCTCGCGCTGATACCGACAGATGTTGTGGTTGCGATGACGCCCAGAAACAAGCACTTTGGATCAAAGAAAGGCACGTTAAAAAGCAAAGCGCCGCAGAATGTTCCTGTTACAAATGAAAGAATCGCGCCTGAAATTCCGATAATGCCGCCTGCGATCGAGTAACGCAGAAACAAACCAAGATTTGTTTCAAGACCGCATGCAAAAAGTAAAACAACGGAGGCAACTGTAGCAAAGGCATATAATTCAACGCTTACTGCAAGTCCGCTCACTTCTGAAATCGGAAAAATTCCATTCGGCAAAAACGGGAGTGAAATCCCACCCAGCGCGAACGGCCCTATAATAGCTCCTGCAAGAAGCTCGCCTAATACAGAAGGCGCTTTAATTTTTTTTGCCAGAAAACCAAACAGACGTATTGCGAATAAAATCAATCCTATTTGGAGAACCAGCTGAGCGACTAATTCGGTTGTATGCATTATCTACCACTCTCTATTACTAATTTAATAAGAAAATAATTATTGGTCAATGTATAAGCGGTCTATTATTGATTTTCCTTTATTATTTTGGCATAATTTTTTAAAAACCGGAGGATCAGTGCCTAAAATTCTTCAGCCAAAAGAAATGAGAAAATGTCTGGGCTGCTTTACATGTATGAGCGCTTGTTCTACGGTCAATCATAAAAATCACTCTCTTATTAAAAGCGCTATAAAAGTCCGTACCTCAGGCGGTATGTCAAGCGGTTTTATCGCAATTGTCTGCCTTGCCTGCAATGAACCCGCGTGTATGGAAGTGTGTCCAAGCCATGCTTTAGAATTGCGCAAAGGCGGCGGCGTCCTTTTAACGAAAGAAAGATGTATAGGCTGCCGGAAATGCGAGAGCGCGTGTATTGTTCACGCAGTAAACTTTGATCAGGAAACACAAAAACCGATTATCTGCCATCATTGCGGATTGTGCGCGCACTACTGTCCGCACGATTGTTTAATTTTAATTGACACTAAGGAAGACTCAATACTGACGCCTGCCGCTGTAACCGCAAAACTACAGGACGATGATAAACCTTCAGAGATTTAACAGGGAGAATTAATGCTTAACGAAAAATATATTAAAATCCTTTATGTCGATCTTGAAACGGAAAAAATCCGGGTTGAACAGCGAGAGGATTTGCTTCAATATCTTGGCGGCGCCGGCATCGCAAGCGCGCTGTTAAAAGAGAATGCAAAGTTTGAACTATCACCGGTTGATCCTCAGCAGCCGATAATTTTTGCTATCGGGGCAGGCGCGTTTATTTTTCCTGTGCTTACCAAAACCGTCGCGATGTTTATATCGCCTCTCACAGGCGAACTCGGTGAAAGTTACGCGGGCGGAAGAATGGCGATGTCCATGCTTCACGCGGGATACGACGCGCTCATTATAACCGGCAAGGCAAAACGGCAAAGTTACCTTGCGATCTCTACAAATTACGTGAATATACGCGACGCGCGCGCGTTGTGGGGATTGCCTGTCAGCAAAACAGGCGGCGCGATCCGTGAACGCGAACAAGACGGAGGCGCGTCAGCAGGAAAAAGATCGATCATCAGAATCGGTCCTGCCGGCGAAAACGGAGTGGCATTTGCCTGCGTTAATGTTGATACCTTCCGCCATTTTGGGCGGATGGGGCTCGGCGCGTGTATGGGCAGTAAAAATCTGAAAGCGATTTCGATACACGGAAACCGGTCAATTCCGGTGTTAAACGAAAAACAATATTTTAAAGTTTACAGAGACATTTACAAAAGATGCACAACCACCGACAGCATGGCGAAATATCATGATGTAGGAACGCCCATTAATATACTGCCGCTGAATAAATCAGGCGGGCTGCCTTCGCTCAATTTGCAAGCTGGTAAATTTGATCACGCTGAAAATATCAGCGGCGAAGCGTTCGCCGAAAGAAATCTGGTCCGCAAGATGTCATGCACCGGTTGTCCTGTCGGCTGCATTCATATAGGAATGTACCGCAATGAATTTGATAAAGGACATGAATACGAAGCTGTCAGCGTCGGCTATGATTATGAATTAATTTACGCGCTCGGCACTTTTATCGGCGTAAAAACCACCGACGAAATTCTTGCCGTCATCGAAGAAGTCGAAGAACACGGCATGGACGCAATGAGCGCGGGGGTTTGTCTCGGCTGGGCGACGGAAGCTCTGGAAAAAGGATTAATAACAATAAAGGATACTCTTGTCGATTTAAAATTCGGCGATTCGAAAAGTTATATTAAAGCGATTGATCATCTTGCGGCAGGCGCAAATTCTTTTTACAGGGCGCTTGGAAGAGGCAGCCGTTACGCCGCGAAAAAATACGGCGGCGAAGATTTTGCAATGCATATCGCGGGCAACGAAATGGCGGGGTATCATACAGGCTACGGCTCGCTTGTCGGCGCCGCGGTCGGCGCAAGACATTCTCATCTTTGCAACGGCGGTTACGGCCTGGATCAAAGCATGAAAGAATTTGACGAGGACGTTTTTGTTGAAAAATTATTTACCGAAGAATATGAAAGATGCATGACAAACTCTCTTGTTATGTGCCTTTTCGCAAGAAAAATATACGACAGGCAGACAATTCTTGACGCTCTTAACTCGATCGGCTGGGAACTCACCAGCGATGATCTCACCGCTATCGGAAAACGCGTTTATAAAACCAAGTTGCAAATAAAAAACGCTCTTGGCTATAAGCAAAATGATGTTAAGCTTCCGAAACGTTTTTTTGAAACGCCCAGTATGCAGGGCATGCTTGATGAAGAGACAGCGTACAGGATGATCAGAAAATACAACGAAAAAACCGAAGCGCTGTTAAAAGAAAATATTTGATTTTAACCGGATATTTTAAATACCCAGCAGCGCCTGAGCATTTGTTGCGTAGTAAATATCATCTTTGCCGGAAACAAGTTTACAAAAATCTTCTATTACGCGCCAGTTTTTTTCCGCTTCAAATTCATAACTATGCCCCCACAGATAAAAGACCTGAGGTATTGAGGGTTTTAAAGATAAAAATTTTTCCGCTGTTTCCATTAATTTAGGATCGTTATGGTGCATTGTCGGCTGATATATAAGAAGATTCGGCGGAATATCAAAAGAATATGTACTTTGGGTGCCGCGGGCATAACGAAGATTACATTCTTTGGCAGTGTCTATAACAGTTTCGTTGAAAGTTCCGTAAGGATATGCCATTCCGTAAATTGGGGTTCCAAAAATTCTTTCAAGATTTAATTTGTCTTCTTCAAGCTCATTTTTTATAGTTTCCCTGTCATATTCAACCAGCGAAGGATGAGTAAGAGAATGAACTGCGGCTTCATGGCCTTTATATAATTCCTTTAAGCCATGTATGTTCATGCGCCGTATTACCACATCTCCTTTTACAAATTTGCTCGTACCGCTTTGAATACCGCTATTGATATTAAATGTTCCTTTTATTTTATAACGATTAAGGATTTCTATAAGGCATTTATCCTGTTCTACACCGTCGTCATAACTAAGAGTCAGAGCCTTCATTTTTCCGTTTGGAAACATACAAATCCTCCGTTTTTTTTTTTGGATTTTTCCGGTTAAATATTTAAAGTATAATTCTGTTAATCTATTATTTTTTTGTCAAGTGAGGCTTTTATAAAACTTTCGAATCATGGAACCGTAGGTTCCTAGTTCGCGCTTTTTGGAAAAGCTGCCTTGGATTTAAGTCATTTAATTTTTGAATTTTTTTCATAAATCTGAGCATATATTTCACCTAACAAATATAGACCGCTTTTTATCCGTTTAATTTATTCGGGATTTGCTATAGCGCAGTCAGGCGCTGAAACTATAAAAAAAACTGTTAAAATGATTTGACAAAAGGATTTCGCCTTTTATACTTAAAGTAAGGTGAATTTTTTCATAAATTTGTTAATTTCGGAAAAGTCTCAGGTTTCTAAAATATGAATATTTTTTATAACTGGTCAGTTGATAATTATTTATCTCTTGTACTTATTTTAGTAATGGCGATAGGCAGTATTTTCGCGCTGTTTCAGTGGAATTCTTCGATAAAAATCAGAAGAACAGAATTTCTTGATGAAATAATAAATAAACTCTGGTTTGATGAGAATATGGCAAGAACTATGCATATGATAGACAATAATCCAAATTGGTATACAGAAGATTTTCATAAAAATTACTCTGATTCCGGATATCAGATAGATAAATTACTCTCATATTTTGATTTTATCTGTTACCTTCGTTTTATCAGGAATTTAAGTTCCAATGAATTCAGCGTAATAAGATATGAAATTGACAGAGCATGCGCTTCGCCTTCTGTTCAGGCGTATTTATGGAATTTATATCATCTTTCAAATAAAATCGAAGCCGGATGTTCTTTTATGTATATAATTGATTATGGGATACAAGAAAAAATTATAAATAAAGAATTTAAGGACAATAACGAGAATTTATTTAATAAATATTTAAAGTTTTAATTACATTTTTGTTTATTCTCAAATTTAACGCGGAAAACTTAAAAAGCGTCTGATATCTTACTTTTACCGGGTTATTTACTATATAATATTTATTATGCCGCTTATAAACATAGGTACATTGATAAAAAAGCTTCGCATTCAGCAGGGGATAACACAGGAGGATCTTGCGTATCCGGTTATTGAACAGTCAACATTGTCAAGGATCGAAAACGGGCAGACAACGCCGAATAAAGGCACAACTGAAATGCTGCTTGAAAGGCTTGGTTATAATCCGGGAAATATTGATATTGCTATTGATAAAAAAACCGAAGATATCCAAAAGACAATGGATGAGCTTTACGGATTGATAAAAACAGAAAGCATTTATGATGATCAGGAAGAAAAAACAAAAAAGGCTGAGGCGATAATTAAAACGCTGGAAGAAGACAGCGAGTTTATGTCGGAGCGCGTTAATCGTCAGTATATTTTATTAAATAAAGCCATGTGCGCACTGCACAGAAAAGAAGACAGTGAATGTATACATAGGATGCTTATGGAAGCCATGAAAATAAGTATTCCTGAGTATAATGAAAATGATATTGATAAATATTATCTTTCCAAACAGGATGTGCGTATTATCAACCTTACCGCGATGGTATACCGAGATAATGGGCATCTTGATGACGGCATCAATGTGCTGAATCTTTTAAAGAAGAACTTTGAGGAAACTAACATCGATAAAGAATCCAGAGGAGAATATTACGCCAGCGTTGTTTACGCTCTTGCTACGCTTCTTACCTATGCGAATAGATTCGACGAAGCCTTAAAGATGTGCGATCGCGCGGCGGAAATATGCAAGGAGACAGGAGTTTTCCGCCTTCTGCCGCTGGTGACCGCGTATAAGGTTCACTGTTTGCATTTTATGGGAAATAAGGAAGAATGTTCAGAACTTTTAAAGCAGTCGTACTACGCTTCAAAGATGTTTGGTTACCACAATTGGGTATCAATGATAGAAGATGATGCGAAAAAATTTGGAATTGATCTTTAAATTACAGAAATATAAGCAAGATAACAATACTTTTTGCATTATATGATAAAATAAAAAAATGGTATCCATAAAAGAGCGGTATTCACGGCAAATAATAATAAAAGAAATCGGACATGACGGACAGAAAAAACTTGCACAGTCTTCGGTTTTTGTCGCGGGCGCGGGAGGATTGGGCTCTCCGATCCTGACGTATCTTGCCGCGGCCGGCGCCGGGCGTATTGGCTTTTTAGACAACGATACTGTGTCGGAGAATAATCTAAACAGGCAGTTTTTGCATAACAAAAATAATATCGGCAGTTTAAAAACAAACTCAGCCAAAGAAAAACTTTCCGCTCTAAATGACAGCATAGAAATTATTGCGCATAACGAACGGTTAGACGAAAATAACGCGGCCGCCTTCTTTACCGGTTACGATATTATTCTTGGCGCTGTTGATTCGTTTGAGACGCGTTTTATTATAAACAAAGCCTGCGTTTCTTTATCGCTTCCGTATATTGACGGAGGCATTAACGGCTTTTCAGGCTGTGTTATGTTTTCCAATCCTCCGCATACTCCTTGTTTACACTGCGTTTTCCCTGACAATGTACAGCGCTCGGCAAAAAAAACACCGGGCGTTCTTGGAGCGACAGCCGGAATCATCGGGACAATCGAAGCGAATATTGCTTTATTGCATTTGCTCGGCTTGCCGAATCCGTTAAAAAATAAACTTTTAATTTATAACGGACTTAATATGAGCTTTGATCATATAGAAATAATACGGAATGATAAATGCAAAGTATGCGGTAATAAGTGAGCGGCGTGGAAATGAAAGTATTATTTTACGGAAATGTGTTAGAGCATACAAAAAATGAAAAATCTTATGACACTGAAGATTGTTCAAATATGCTGGAACTTATAAATGAACTTGGCGTACATTACGGCGGCAGTTTAAAAGATTTTTTATCGGGCGAAGAAACCTGCTTTTTTCTTGTAAACGGAAAAGGAATAATGATGACAGGCGGATTTAATACAAAACTTCTATCTAATGATAAAATAGAAGTGCTGCCTTTTACTGAGGCGGGATAATTTTAATCTTTGGAGGATAAAATGGCAAACAAAAATATTACCGACAGATGGGCGAGAACAGAATGGTTTCGCGCCGCGCGTTTTGGAATGTTTATTCACTGGGGGCTTTACGCGATTCCTTCAAGAGGTGAATGGGTCAGAAGTGTAGAAAAAATTTCCAAAGAAGATTACCAAAAATTTTTTGACGAGTTTAAAGCCGAGGAATACAATCCAAAAGAATGGGCTGCGCTCGCGAAAAAAGCGGGTATGAAGTACGCGATACTTACGGCGAAGCATCATGACGGATTCTGTCTTTGGGATACAAAGCTGACAGATTATAAATCAACTAATACTAAAGCCGGGCGCGATCTTGTCCGGGAATTTCTTGACGCTTTCCGCGCGGAAGGAATTAAAGCCGGCCTTTATTATTCCGTTGTTGACTGGCATCACAATGATTATCCTCATTACAATGACGCGTTTCACCCGATGCGCGAAAATAAAAACTTCGGCAATGAAGGCAGGGATTTTAACCGTTATGTTGAGTATCTGCACGGACAGGTGCGTGAGCTGCTAACGGACTACGGCAGGCTTGATATTATGTGGTACGATTTTTCCTACGGCGAAAT
>Ga0209755_10003382_pt1 | contig 20082 bp, 24 predicted proteins | sample TergutCo191P1_FD_187301 | JGI IMG/M metagenome (GOLD analysis project Ga0209755, IMG submission 187301) | Cornitermes sp. P1 segment gut microbial communities from Petit-Saut dam, French Guiana - Co191P1 (SPAdes) (version 2) | ecosystem: Host-associated > Arthropoda: Insects > Digestive system...
TTGCCGTCAGGAGAAATAGAAACCTTTGCCACCTTTGAACGCCTGTTAGAAATGTTCGCCGCTGTAAAAGCATCCTCGGCGTTTATGCTGCCAAGGCTAAATCCCATATAAATCTGAAAAAATTTAACGTCATTTTCATCGATAATGATGAAATAATTGTCCCCTGATACCTTAAACTGTATATCTCCGTCAATATCTATCGAAGGAACATAGCCTTCATTGCGAAGATGCTCCAAATATATCTCCTGGAGATCAGTTCTTGACCATTCCTCCTGTGAGAAGGCAGGGAAAGCCAAAAATACCCCAAAAATCACGGCGAATATAAGAATTTTGCCCATTTTTTTCATAAAATTCTCCTTAGAATTAAGTAAATCCCCTTCCCTACTTTAAGTATATGCTCCAAAAGTGATTTGTCAAGGGAAGGCAAAACAGCCACGCTTTCCAGGAATTTCTACCACGAACCACACGGGACCAACACGAGGCTTTTTACAAAACTCCGTGCAAATGCGGCTCGGTTACATGTGGTCCGTGGTCAGAAACTCCTACCCCCTACTGCTTTGTCCATACATAGTTTTCCCAACTACCCGTTCTAATATATGTTCCTATGCCTCCGGCTAAATACTTGGCTCTCAGGTCTCCGTCGAATGATGTTTTACCAGCTCCGTTAATAAGAAGATTTTCTGCGGAAATATTTCCCTGAAAAGTAACGCTTGTCAAATTATTGCTGTCGCTGAACGCTTGATCACCTATACTTGTTACGCTGTTTGGTATTGTAACGCTCGTCAATGCAGAATTATAAAATGCTCCATTACTAATACTCGTTACGCCGCTGCCTATAGTAAGGCTTGTTAAAGCGTAGCAATAAGCAAATGCCGAGTTACCTATACTCTTTACGCTGTCAGGTATTGTAATGCTTGTCAAAGCGTAGCATCCCATGAATGCGCCATCACCTATGCTTCTTATGCTGTCTCCCATCGTAACTGTCGCAAGTTTTTCGCATTTATTAAACGCATTATCACCAATGGTTATTACGCCGTTTCCTATTGCAACACTTGTTAGCTGCTGACAATCGTTGAAAGCAGAATTACCTATACTTGTTACGCTGCTTGGTATTGTAATGCTTGTAATTTTAGTTTTGGCAAACACGACGCTGCCTATGCTCTTTACACTATTTCCTATCGTAACACTTGCAAGGTTTGCGCAATTAATAAACGCGCCGTCGCCTATTGTTATTACGCTGTTCGGTATTACAACAGCCGTAAGACCGCTGATATTGGCGAATGTATACTGTCCTATGCTCGTTACGCTGTTTGGTATCGTAATGCTTGTAAGAGAGCAGCTGTTAAATGCCATATCACCGATTACAGTTACACTGTCAGGTATGGAAATGCTTGTAATACCTGTACCGACAAAGACGGCGCCGCCTATTGTTGTTACGCCATTTGGTATTGTAATGCTCTTAAGGTTTTTACAGTTGGCGAAAGCCATGTAACCTATGCTTTTTACGCCGCTTCCTATTGTTACGTTTGTTAAATTAGCGCAGTTACTGAACGCGCCGTTGCCTATTATTTCTACACTGTTCCCTATATTAACAGAAGTAAGACCTGAGCAATTGCTGAACGCGCTGTTTCCAATACTTGTTACGCTGCCGGGTATTGTAATATTCACCAGCTTAGAGCAATTAGTGAACGCGTTGTTACCAATGGTTATTACGCCATTCGGTATTGTTAAGCTTGTAAAGTTTGTACAGTTTCTGAACGCTTCGTTCCCTATGTTTGTAACGCCGCTGCCTATTGAAAGCGACGAAATGCCGGAACAATAATTAAACGCGTTGTTACCTATACTTATTACGCTGTCTGGTATTACAAGGCTTGTGATTTTTTCACATTCATAAAACGCGTTGTCTCCAATACTTGTTACGCCGTTTATTATTGTTAAATTTGTTAAATCGCCGCAGCCTTTAAACGCATTGTTACCAATATTTGCTACGCTGCCCGGTATTGTTACGCTTCCCAGAGCGGCGCAGTTTTCAAACGCTCCGTTTCCAATAACCGCAACGCTGTTTCCCATTGTAACGCTTGTCAGATTATCGCAATTAGCGAAGGCTTCATTTCCTATGGTAATTACATTGTTTCCCATTGTTATACTTTCTAAACTGCTTCTGCCGTAAAATTCTCTTTCATGTATAATTTCTACAGCGTCATGCAGTTCAACGCTTCCGCTTACCGCGACCGGGATGTAAACAATTCCTGTTATCGGTTTGTCGTAGAGGATTCCCCCTGAGCTAGCGTAATTTTCGTTATTTTCGCTTACATCGATATTGACGAGTTTTGTACAGCCGTCAAAGGAATTAATTTCTATATTCTTTACTCCGCTTCCTATCGTAATGCTCTCAAGCCCTGTACAATTCTGGAAAGTTCTGCTGTTTATATTTGTAATGTTGTCCGGTATCGAAATATTATTTAGCTTAACACAGCCTTGAAATATTCTCTCTCCAATGTTTGTTACACTGTCAGGTATTGTAATGTCCAATAGGCTTGAACAATTCTCAAACGCTCTATTACCAATGCTTGTTACGCCGCTTCCTATTGTAACACTGTCAAGATCCGCGCAGTTTATAAAGGCGGAATTCCCTATGCTTGTTACGCTGTCCGGTATCACAATGCTTATCATTGTTTTATAAGACTGAAAACCGTTATTTCTTATAGCGACCACAGGTTTCCCTTCGTGGATAGCGGGAATTATTATTTCAGGATCAGTTGAAGCTCCCTTAGCGACAGAGTAGGCTGTGCCGCCGTTAATCAATAAAAATGAAAAGGGTCCTGTCACGGCGCCTAAGGGCGGAATTTCCTCTCTATCTATTTTTCAATTCTCGCCGAGTTTGAACCGCAATTATAACTCAATTTGATATTTTATCAGAACCTTAACGGGGCTTTGCGAGCCTTACCGATCCGTAATTAATAAAACAGGCTTATTACATAGGAGTGATTTTTCAATATAATCAGCAAGATCAGCGCGTAGGATGCACGTTTCGTGCTGTGGCTCTATTTCGTTTCCAAATAAATCAATAATAGGTTGGGAATCGCCTGGTATATCGGTCAGAGGCAATTCGCCTGACTCTGTCAGATGATTAATTACTTTCATGGAAACACCAAGAACAGCTGCGGATTCTTTTTTAGACAAGAATGCCGGAATGCCGGGCAGCCGTTCATACGAATGACCGGAAAGAGCTATTCTGGCTTCTTCTAAATCAAGCTGGCTTATATCGAGATCGAATAAATTCATCAAAAACCTCATCGATATCATCTGCCGGGTCAATGATGTACTCTGCGAGAGAATACCATGTGATCCGGTAGATGGTTCCAATAGCAACAGCGTCCAGGCGATAGGTGTGAACTAAAAAATCCATTGAATCACGAGAGATGCCAAGAATGCCGCACGCTTCCTTGAGTGTGTATGTGTGTTGAGCGCCAAGACTTGCAGCATCAATAATGCGGCGCAGAGCGATGTTCTTTTGATCAGGAGTAAGCGGGATGCGTAACTCCGTAATATCAAACAATTCTCCGCGCCTCATTATTATTTGCCTCCTCTTTGTTCAATGCTTGTTAAAAACCCATGACACTTTCTTATTTCCCATGGTGAAAGATCATTGACTGAACTTTTTCCATATTTACGAATAAAACCGTTGAGACGGATGTTTGCGTTTTCACCTAGAACGCGCTCGGCTCTTTTAACGAGCGGATAAATATCACGAGGAATCGGCTGCGTGGATCCACCCAGTGTCGGTTTTCCCTGTGCAATAAGAAGATTATTGAGCGCTGTAATCACTGCGTTGAATTGCTTTAATGTTTCCATATGAAGCGATGACTGCACATCGGCGGCTTCCATGAGAATTACACAATAGGTTTCATCATCGATGCCGGCGTGCGTCTTTTGGGTGTGAATGAGTTTAATCATTTTTTGTTTTTGGATTTCAGTCATCATATACATCCTTACAAGCAGGAAATAATCCGTTGAAATCAAAAACGATGTAGAATATAAAGAATCCTATATACAATCTTTTATAATTCCATTTTATTCCTAGTAACAAACCCTCATAATTTCTGATACTTGTGTATATTTTAAATCCATCTCTGCCAGAGCATTCATCATCTTCATATCCCTTATCACATCTGCAATGTTCACATGGTTTGAAACCGCATTCAACACATATAGGACCATTATGAATATCCTCCCACCAACCAAATGAATTTATTTCCCCGTTTTTTAATTTTTGCCATTTATGTTTCATAATCTCCCCCTTATCCTAACTTCTCAATCATTTCGGGTGTGACTGTGGCGATGCCGGAGGCGCGACCGATTTTTGCGAGTGCCAGAGCGTCATTAACGAGTGAGCGCCATGCGCCTCGGCAGCGTTTGGTTAGCGTTTCCGCGATGTGGCGGTCGATGTCGATACCGCAGGCGTTGGCATAAAAGGCGGCGACATCGATGTAGTTTATTTGTTCATACAATACAACCGGCTGGCGAATGCGTGAGCGCAGCCGTGGAACTCTGTCGACTTTTGCTTTTAAGCCTTCCTCGCCGGTTAGAAGAATTGGAACGGCGCAGCGTTCGTTGATGCCGCGGACAAGTTCTAAAAATGAAACCGGAAGTTTGTCAGCTTCATCGATAATGATAAGGCGGCGGCGTTGGCGGCAGGCTTCGTGAATAAGTGATAAACACGCGCCAAATGTTACAGGTCGAGTTCCCGCAAGTGATTCGCAGATGTCGCGAAGGAAACTGACTCGTGTTGAGCCTTCAATGAATAGCGCGTAACATGCGTCAGGATGAGTGTCAACATAATAACGCGCGCTGTGTGTTTTACCTCGTTCGGCGGTACCTATTACCATGCCCAAGGAAGAACTTTTTGAACCTTCTGGATCGGAGAGATCGTCAGCGAGTGAAACAAACGCGTCAACCGAGCGAGTGGTTACTACCACATCCGTGTCTACAGAGAATTGGTCTGGTATAGTTTTAGTGTATCCTTTATCTGCCAGTTTTTGGATACATTCTTGTTCCTTTTGCTCCCAGTTCGGATAGGTCTGGGAGCAAATTTTTGATACTGTGCTTTTGTCCATGTCGATTATCCGCGCGGCGGATCCGATTGTTAGTTTGTTTGCTGATAAAACTGATCTTAAACTCATTTTTAAACCCCTTGTTATTTGTTCATGCAGACGACGCTCGCGAAATAGGCGGCTTGTTCGTCAGTCATGTTTTCTTCATACTCCGCCATAAACGCGAGGTCCGCTGCGGAAACTTTTTCTTTTTTCTCTATCGTTAAAATTAATGATTCATAACGATCTCTTGGCGTAAGATAAACAGGCTTTGCTCTTTCTTTGATGTTTGGCTCGACAGTAATTTTCGCCGCGACCAGTGAGCGGAATTGTTCGTCTGACATTGATTGTTTTTCCAGCGTTGTCGCTGGTTTGTTTTCGCTGTCTGACACAAGAGCGGCAGTGCGTGCTTCGTTTAACTCTTTAAATTTTTCAGGCTCAAAGAGAAGATGCGCATCCGTTGTCATTGAACGGTAAGCGTCTCGTACGGCTTTCATGTTTTTACGTTTCCATTCTAGTGAGGTTGCCGCTGATGCGTCGTCTAACATAGAAATTGGTTCAACAGCCGTAAGGAAGATTGCCTGATTATCGCGCGGATCTATCGCCCATATGCCAGATTCAGGATTGTCGGGATCATAGCGAAGCTCTACCTTCTGGCGGTTAAGCCCGGCAAGGTTGCCGCGATTGGTTCTTACCATATCCTGTGTAAGATTCGGGCCAATATATTGCTTGCCAGCAAGCGTTACACGATCGCCTCTGACTGTCGCGTAAGCTCGTTCCAAAAATAGATAGTATAAATCCTGCGGCTCGATGAATGACGGCTGCCATCCTTCTGTGTTAATCGCATGTTTGAGATCGTCCTGCGGGCTGTGCTTGAGCGTTCCATGCGTACGGTGTTCGTAACAGTCAATCGCTTTAACAACCTGATTTGCGAATTCTTCGAGGGTAAGAATGTAGCCGCTTTTTTTCTGCCATTCAAGGCGGCGGTTTGATTCTTCCTCTTCGGCCGCGCTGCCTTTAATTTCGCGCACATAGCCGGGCAAGCAAAGATCCGCAAGAATTTGTTCCAGCGTGGAAAAGAACCGCTCGATTGGTTTAGTTTTCGCGTTCTTTACATTCGCGTATATTCTGCGGTTTTGTTTTTTCCATTCTGTTCTTGACTTAGCCACAGAGATTGTTTTACCGTCAGCTCCTTCTACTACATACGCGCCGGTTTCGGTTCGGTATAAATCGCCTTCATCGCGGAAAGTCATACCGTACTGCTGCAGTTGATCGATGGTGTAATCCGCTACCGCCGATTTTTCGCTTGTGCCGTTATCGTTGTAGGTGCTTTCAAACTTACCAAAACGCTCAACACCCATTTTAAGCGCGCGTAACACTGTGCGGCTGTTGTAATTTCTGTCAAAGGCGATGCCGTAAACGAGACGCGTGCGCATATCGAGCCAGAGATAACATTCAGGGCGGAAATACGTTCCTTTCTCGTCTATTACCCAAAAATCAAAGCGATGTTGATCGCCTACAACTATTTGGAACGGACGAAGGTTTGATAAATCACGCGCGATGTAGAACAGATTGTCCAGCGCGCGGTTGCCGCCTTTAACGTAGAGCTTCAATGCGGCATGTATCTCCCGCGCGTGAACATAAGCCGAAGGTTCAGATCCAACCTTCCAACCGTTTTTCTTTGCGGCAATAACCGTTTGCTGATAAGCGTTACGGACAGTACAGCGGCCTACGTCGCGGCGTATCATCAGATAGATACGTTTGAAGAATTCCAGCGCTTCGGTGTCCCACGCCGCTAGCGGGCGCGGCTGATGTTGTTTCGGCTGGTACCCATTAATCGTGATATGGCTGATGTAACGCTTTACTGAAGAAACCGACACGCCATATTCACGCGACAGCGATTCATAAGTCAGAGCAAGCGGCGCCAATGCGTCACGGCGAAGCCAGCCGTTATACACCGCAGCCATTTTAGCGATCTTTGAACCTGAAGCAAACGGATTATTCGCCATCATTCTCCTCATCTTTTGCAAGAGTTGATTTGCTTAAAAATTGAATAGCCATTTCCGCAATTTCATTCGCGTAGTTGCGCGTTTTTAATGCTAGATTAAAAGCGGCATTCGCTTTTACTTCTGGTATTGTGAATGTTTTTAAATACGCGTCGATGTGATCAAATATCGCAGCTTGTGCGTATATCTGATTACGATCCTCAAGCTTGAAATTAACGATGTCTTTAGAATTTTTTAAAATGTTGGCGAAATAATCTTGCTTTGATTTTGATATCGCAGGCTCGTTCCAGTCTTCCGCAAGCTTTGCATAACGCGCATTCTCCATGCGTCGTCTAAGTTCCGTTTCTTCTTTGTCAGTCCAGTTTTTTGGGCGCGGGTTTCCTTCTAAGACTTTTTGAATGCGTGATTCCATAAGAGCGAGTTCTGCGGGCGTAGTTTCTGTTTTCATAGGCGCTTCGAGAATCAGCACATCTTTGCCGGTATCAGACAGTTCCTTTGGAGTGAATGGTTTTAACCAGTTGTTAGCGGACTGATACGAAATGCCAATCTCTTCGCAGTAACTGCTCCATGAATAAAGCAGATAATTATCCGCATCCGGATCTTTATATTGCCCTTTCTGTTCAGTTAGAAATTTTCTGGCAAGGTATAACTCCCGCAGCATTTCTATTGTTGCTTTTTTCCACTGCCTAACCATAGGACGCATTTTTGAAACAGAAACGTCATAATCCCATCGGTGAACAGCTCTGTCCAATGCAAGAGCTGCCCCGGAATCTTTTTGTTTGCTCATACTGCTACCCACTTTTTAATATCGCTGTGAAAAAACAATCTGGAAATGCCCTGCCTGTATTGTTCAAAAGCCAACGCTGATATAAAGTTATCTCTGGTAATTTCCTTTTTGCGGTATCGAGTAATTAAATCTTTAAAATTAGTAAAATCCATGTTCCACTCCTTACAGCGCCGCTACATCGAGCGGGATCATTTGATACTCACCATTTGCATCGCGTTCATATATACGCAAATACTGTTTGGTGCCTGTTACCTGCACGCTCTCGGTGATTGCCGTCATCGCTTTTTGCCAGTCCTTGTCCTGAATGTCCAGTCGTCGCAAACCAAGAACGCGTGCGGTAGAAATCTTTCCTGTTTTATCAACCTGAAACGCGTCGTTTACAAGGACACGGATTTCAGAGCGTGCGCCGTCGCTCCATTTTTCGATACACTTTCCGATGAGTTCACGCGCTACCTGCAGACGTTCATCAAAGGTGATGTTATCGTTCATGGAAACAAGCAATTTGTATTTACCGTCGTAAGACAAAAGAGATATATTTCCTTTTTTGCCGCCGAATGATACGCCGTATTCTTTGGCGGAAAGTTCAACAAATGAATAAATTTGCTCGCGGATTTCTTCCTTGAACTCTGCTAATCTTTGTTTTTGTTCAAGAGCTTTGGCGGCAATTAGACGAACAATCTCGTCTCTTCTTTTGTCTATGTCCTTTACAAGATTTTCCGGCACTTTTCTGCCCTGGGCGTCAGTCATAAATGTTTGCTCAATTTTAACCGGCTGCTTTTTTAATACGCCATCAGCAACTTTTCTGCCTTGACTTATCATCTCGGCTCTTTGCTCTTTGGTGTACTTCGTTTTAGCTTTTGTTTTAGTACTCATAACAATTCCCCTTCCTTGATTTCTATATACTCAAACCCATACGGGTCGAGGTATCTGTTTGTAAGTTCCAGTACTGCGCGGTTTTCGGCTAACGTTTCTTCCATGCCTTCTTTGTGGAACTTTGTTATACTTGCGTTGTAGAAACGTAATGTTTCAGGCGCGGCTGTGAATAATTCGTTTAAGGTGATGTAATCGACCGGCTGTTCGACAAAGACAACCGGGATGTGCAGCTCCTGCGCTAGCTTTAATTCAAGTGCCGCGCCTTTGGAACGCTGCCAACCCTGCAAGAGCGCGATACCGCCGCACTTGGCAAGCTCGCTGACGCATAGCCTCATCGCTTTGTGCCAGTCCATTTCGGACGAACACAAGCGCATAGGGTTTACTATCCCAATAGATTCTTTAAACGTTTCACGGAGTTTCTTCTCTGTTCCGTCAAAGTGTTTAACCGCTTCTTGCGGTCTTCTTCCGGTTACCGGACCGCAAATGTAGATATGTTTCATTCGTTCCCCTCCCTTTTTTCCTTTATGGTTTTTCTGTTATGTGTAATTCCTCAAAAACTTTTCTGACTATTTCCTGTGTTGTTTCGCAATTCCCGGCTATGCTCTCCACTGTCAATGGTATGTCGTGCCTCTTTGTAACAAGATCGAGAATGATAGCGACTTGCCTAGGTGTGGCGCCTGTTCGTGAGTTTGGAATTGGTTCATCCGGCGGGAATGCTTTGAAAAAACCGACGGGATCGATATCGGAATCTGTAAGGTGCTCTAAAAATTGATCGATATCGAATATAAGTTCATCGCATCCACAGAAAGGACAGAATTGAACGCATTGATCTCCTTCTGGTCCTTCTTTCACACTGAAAAATGAGTTGCATTCAGTACAAAAAATATTTAAACCGTTTTCAAAATTAGTTAGTTCTTTCATTGTTTTCTCCTTTTCTTTTCTTGCATTGAGGTTGGCAAATTCCTCCTCTTTTAATACACTCGTAACATGGGGGATTTTTATGACTAACTTTGCTATGTGGATTCTTATTAAAGAAAGAACTGAAAATTTCTACCAACGTATATTTAAGCCGTTGGGTTTGTGCAAGAAGGGCGATCTTAAGATTATTGAGACAAACCTGAAACGCCTCTTTTTCAAAAAACGTAATCACTCTGGATGGGCTAAAGCTTTTCTTAGAGCAATTGATGATGCTGAAACAGAAATTGTTTTGCACAAAAGAGAGCCAAAACATTTTACAGATGAGATAGTTGACATCTGCTTTGGGCTTAAAATATGCGGTTTTTAATGCTTTCATGCTTTTACCTTTTTCGTTTTTCCAGCTTTACTTAGTTCGAATGGATCATAAAGACGCAGCCATGCGTCAGCTGTTTTTCGATCCATTCCGATCTGCTCACAAAAATCTGCCCATGCTAACGAATTAATGTTTTTTTTCTGATTGTTTAAATGTTCTTTGCTTGAATACAATTTGCGTACAAGGTCTACAGTTATTTTTTTGTATACGCTGACAATAGCTCGAGTTTCTTTAATCGCCTTATTGCAATCCCATCCTTTAGCAGTTGTTATCTTTCCCTGCGACTTTGTTCCGTATCTCATGCTCCCCTCCTTGTTTTCTTCCCAGACATCCTCTTCACGCCTTCGGCGATATGAGCTGCCATGTCTGTTTTAACCGCTTTAATTTTCGCGTCGAGTTTTTGTTCCATCTCGCGGACAATGACATCAACAGGCTTTTTTTGAATCTCGCTGCGCGCTTCAAGCACAACATCGTTCCAGCTTGAATGCCCGAGAATCTTTGCTATTTCGGATTCGATGCGAGCAGAGCGGCGTTTGCCGTAAATAACACAATGAATGCTAGTTCTGGAAACACCTAAAATATCTGTGATTTTTTTTAACGAAAGACCGTGACGAACTGCAAGCGATCTTATATAGCGACCTTCACTATAAACAGGTCGCAGCCGAATTGTTGAGGGATATTTCTCCTTGTAGGAAGCCCTCTGCTGTGGTAAACTCATAATACCTCCTGTAACATGGGGTATGAGGAAGGGTGGAACTCTTGCAGGACGACCATCCTTCTCATTATTTGACTAAGGCTAATATGTCAGCCTGTCTATAATCATTTTATCGTCATTATATGACTAATGTCAAGTAAAAATATGACGAAATATTAAATAATGAGACAAAGAATGACCAAAGGTGAAAGATTAAGACATTTCAGGGAAGATCGAGGTCTAAACCAGACGCAAATGGCTAAAGTCCTCAATATACCTCCTAGAAATTGGTCTCGCTACGAAACAGATAAAACGAGCCCACCTCAAGAAGTGCTTGTTGATCTAGCAAAAATCGGATTGAACATACACTGGTATATGACAGGCGAAATTGAAGGTAAGCTAACAAGTAAACCTATTGTTGAAAAAATTTTGCCTGAAAAGGTTGACAAGTTAGCTTCTATAAGCCAATTAAAAAAAGACCCTCCCGGCATCCCTCTTGTCTACGAAGGAGCCGAAGGGTTAGAAGACGGCATTGTAATCCCTCTGCTGGAAAACGCCGCTTCCGCCGGGTATGGTAATGGTCTTGATGATGACGACACCCCTGTAAGGTATATTCAGGTTCCGCATCATTTATCAAAATATCCACACTTGGCGGGTCTGCCTGTGAAGGGTGACAGCATGGAGCCGACCCTGCACGATGGTGATCTTGTTGTCTGTGACGGCGGCGGATGGGACGGCGACGGGATTTATGTTTTAAAGACCCATGACACTTCTTATGTCAAAAGAGTTCAGCTTAAATCGGATGGGTACAGGGTTATCAGCGATAACAAGATGTATGAGAGCATTACAGAGAGCGCGGAGAGCTTGTCGATTGTCGGTAAGGTGAGGGCAATTTTGGTTATAGTGCCGGGACGGAGGGGCGGGGTTTAGAGAGGTTTTTGATACATGTTCACTCATGTAAAAGTGATCGATTTTATTTTTTTGTAAAGGGGTGAAGAGTTATGGCGAGAAAGAAAAATAAAACACTGACGGACTTAATTAAACTTGCAGAATCGGGGGATGAAGAGTCTCAATTTTCTCTAGGTCTAATTTACGATGAAAAGAAAGACTATACACAAGCAATAAAATGGTTTACAAAAGCAGCAGAGAAAAACCAAATAGATGCTCAAGTAATGTTAGGAGCATATTATTTTTTTGGTAATAATATTGAAAAGGATTTAAAACAAGCTTTTGCATGGTATAAAAAAGCAGCAGATCAAGACGATGCTTATGCTCAATGGATGGTAGGGGAATGTTATTATGACGGTGAAGTCGTTGATCAAGATTTTAAACAAGCCTTTGCATGGTATAAAAAAGCTGCAGATCAAGACTATCCTTATGCTCAAACTTCATTAGGTAATTTATATTATAACGGTGAAGGCGTTGAAAAAGATATTAAAAAAGCAATTATTTGGTATAAAAAAGCTGCAGATCAAGACGATGCTTATGCTCAAACAGCGTTAGGTAATTTATATTATGACGGTGAAGGCGTAGATCAAGATTTTAAACAAGCCTTTTCATGGTATAAAAAAGCTGCAGATCAAGACTATCCTTATGCTCAAACTTCATTAGGTAATTTATATTATAACGGTAAAGGCGTAGATCAAGATTTTAAGCAAGCAATTATTTGGTATAAGAAAGCAGCAGATCAAGACGATGTTTATGCTCAAACAGCGTTAGGTAATTTATATTATGACGGTAAAGGTGTTGATCAAGATTTTAAACAAGCAGTTATTTGGTATAGGAAAGCAGCAGATCAAGGCAATATCCACGCTCAAAATATGATCGGGTATTTTTATTATATTGGTGAAGATGTTGATCAAGATTTTAAACAAGCAGTTATTTGGTTAAAAAAAGCAGCAGATCAAGGCTCTTCTTATGCCCAAAATTTATTAGGTAATATTTATTATAACGGCGAAGGTGTAAAAAAAGATTTAAAAAAAGCCTTTACATGGTATAAAAAAGCAGCAGATCAAGACGATGCTTATGCTCAACGCATGCTAGGATATAGTTATTATCATGGTATTGGTGTTGAGAAAGATTTAGACCAGGCTATTGAATGGTATAAAAAAGCAGCAGACGTAGGTGATGAATATTCTATTTCATTTTTAGCTAAACATTATTCTAACGAAAATAACGGGGAACAAACAGTTGAAAGTTCGACAGAAACAGAAAAAAAAGAAGATATATTTCCAATAACCCAGTTAGAAAACATTATAGAATCTCCTAAGGATACGGAGTTTGATATGAGAAAGCTACTTCGTTCAATTAATTTCAACGAGGAGGATATTAAAAAAATGGATAATGAGCGATTTAAAGAAATATTAAAACAGTCTCTTAATAAGGAAATATTAATGCAAGATCGGCATGAAGTATTTATCAGCTATTCACACAAAGATAAAAAATATTTAAATAAATTAAAAGAATACCTTGATCAATTAAAGTTTAATAAAATAAAAATATGGTATGACGATGCAATAAAAACCGGAGACGAATGGAAACAAGAAATTAAAGAACATCTTTCTATAGCCAAAGTTGCAATTCTTTTGGTTTCTCCCACATTTATTACTTCGGATTTTATATATAATGAAGAACTGCCCGAATTATTACAGGAAGCTAAGAAAGCCAATGTAAAGATCATGTGGTTTCCAGTCAGACTTTCAAATATAAAAGATTTTTATATCAATGGAAAAGATGGAGAAAAAATTTATATTAAAGATTATCAAGCAGTATACAAGAATATAGAGAAACCTTTATCAGAAATGAAAGAATATGAAATGGATAGAGTGTTCCATGATCTTTGTAACGATATTAGAAATTGTTTTTCAGAATGTAATTAAAATTAATTTTAAAATTTAATTAGATATAAAATCTACTAGCCTTCCCCATTACGGCTCCCCGGCATTAGCGTCTTATACACTAAAGCCATGGGAGATAAATCATGAAAGAAAAAGAAACGCTCGAAGACCAAAATAATGAGAATGACAACAATGTTAAGAAAACCGAAGTAGATAACGGCAAAGGTAAACCATTCCGCAGCCAGCGTGACAATAAAGAAAAACCGGCATCCGCGTGTAACGTAACATCTATGATTATAGCGCTGTGCGCCGCGGGCTATCCTGTTGATACATTCGCGCCTAAAGGCGAGCAGCCGGAAGACGCGCTTATGCGCTTTATTTATTCAGACGCGGCGACATTGAAACGCTGGGAGCAAATCGATCCCAAAAAAGAAACACCTCCGAACCAATGGCACGCTGTACTCGCTTACGGGGCTGGAAGGTTTCTTAAATCTTTTGGATTCGATCCTGCGGCTGTAACATTCCGCGAAGCGGTAAGCGCCGCAGATATCGTAGAGGCGATTACCTTCGGCGGCGCCGCTGTTGTTTCCGGTGTTTTTCAGCAAAACGGAAAGCCTCTTAATCATGTGGTTGCTCTTACCGGATATGGGAACGATGAAAAAGGGTTTTATTTTATTATCGACGATCCATGGGGTGATTACCGCGCGGATTACAAAAACCACAACGGCAAAGGCGTAAAAATGCCAATGGCTGATTTTGTAAGAATCATGAAGCCGCAATCTTCAGCAAAAACAAAATGGGCTCATATTATAAAGAGGTTTGAAAAATGAAGAACGTATTAAGAAAACTTGGTTCTGTAAAAGTTTGGATCGCTCTTTGGTCGATGGTGCTTATTACAGTCATCGTTATAAAAGACATGACAGGCTTTAATAGTCTCGCGACACTGATGGTGGGTCCTATTATCGGGTATTTAGCCGCTAATGTTTGGGAAGATAAAATTCATTTGGATAAAAAAAGATCATCTAATAAAAAGAAAAGGAGCTCTGGAGATGAAGTATGTTTCTAAGAAGATTATGCGCGGTATTATTGCTGGCGTTTTATTGTTCTGCCTTGGTTTTTGCGGAGGGTATATATTTGACAGATTTGGAATTATCCGCAATCAGGCAGGAACTGCAGCAGATGTCAGCGGCTACGATAAAGTTGAGCGGCGAGTTGAAAACGCAAAAGGATCGATCACAGACGCTGCTGGAACTGTCAGAGATGCTTCAGAAGAGATTAGAATCAGCATTAACGAGGTTGGAGGAATCGGAAGCGTCGCTAATGAAATCGGAAGTGGAATTGACAGCGCTCTTGACGGAAGTCGCGTTATTGAGATCGGAATACAGCGTGTTATGGGAACACTGGACGAGGCAGAAAGACGAAACAAAAAAATGGAAGAGTTTAGCGATAGCGAGCTGGATTAGCACCGCTTTAATATTTATCGGAGGATTTTTCTTGGGAGGGAAAAATGGAAAATGAAATTATTGGGCTCATTACAATTTCTATGACTGTTATAGGGTTTATAACTGTTTGGATTAAAATCGGTATTGACAGGGGAAGGCAGGGAGAAGTTTTAAATCGGATTGAAAGGAAATCAGACAAAAACGAACAGGATATTGCCGAACTGAAAGGAGAAACTAAAAATATCCAAATCAATATTGCTCGTCATTTGGGAGCGGTCGAGGCAAAAATCGATTTTATTAGGGATACTGTCACATCGTTAAAGGGAGGAAGACGTGCCGCAGAGAAGTAAAATTGAGTTGCAGGGCTTGGTTGATAAAATAGTCGGCATGTATATCAATCAGGGGAAGAGGCAAAAAGATATCGCCGAAGAACTCACAAGGCAGGGTTTTCAGGTTAGCAAGGGCGCTGTAGGTCGCGCTTTAAAAACTCATGCGGCCCGGCTTAAGGAACTGCGATCAAAACAGGAATGGGCGGAGTTATTAATTGCCGCGACAAATAAAACGCCAAGATTAAGCATTGCGGATGCGGGATTACAGCTCGCCGCGACAAAGCTTCTGGATGAAATAGCAGAGATGGAAATCGCTGACATTAAAGAGATAGACGCGGAGAAAAAGATCGCTCTGCTTACCAAGGTATCACGCGCCATCGGACTCGCCGCGAATGTCGAGCTTAATTTTGAAAAGGGCCGCAAACAGGGGCTTTTAGACGCAGGGGAGAAACTTGAAAAAGTTCAGAAGAAATTGGGCATCTCTGATGAAAAGCTCGCCTTCATTAAAGCTGAAGTCTTTGGTTTAAATAAATGAGTTCTTTAGTAAATGTAAAACTGACAAAAGAAGAGCTGCTGCTTCCTTTCCAGAAAAAATGGCTGGAAGATAACAGCCCTCTTAAAATATGGGAAAAGAGCCGTCGTATTGGAGCGTCATACGCGGAGGCTCTTAACTCTGTTCTGCAAACGCAAGGGTCCAAAGGGCAGAATACATATTATCTTTCATATAACAAGGACATGACAAGGCAGTTCATTCTTGATTGTAAATTTTGGGCTGAAATTGTAAATGTCGCGGCGGGCGAACTTGAAGAAGAAATCATTGAAGAAAACGAACGATTCTTTACTGTTTACCGCATCAAGTTTTCTAACGGCTGCGAATGTGTCGGAATGCCCGGCGTAGCTTACGCGATAAGAAGCAAGAAAGGGCGCATCGTTTTAGATGAAGCCGCTTTCACTGACGAATTTGACGAAATCAAAAAAGCGGCGCTCGCCCTTCTTATCTGGGCGGGATCGTTTTCTATTATATCAACGCATAACGGAGACGACAGCCCGTTCTGCCTTTTTCTAAAAAGTATCCGCGACGGCAAAGAAAAAAAGTGGAGCGTTCACCGCACCACATTCAACGACGCTGTAAATCAAGGTTTATACAAGCGCATCTGTTTAAAGAATGAAAAGAAGTGGTCCGCTAAAGGTGAAAAGGAATTTGTTAATGAAATCCGCGACATTTATAAATCCAACGCCGAAGAAGAGCTAGATGTTATACCTTCGCGCGGCGGCTCTAAGTATTTCCCTTATGGAATGCTCGCCGTTTGCGCTGTTGCCCCGGACAAATTGCCTATAGTGCGGCTCGATTGCGACGACAGCTTCATGTGGGTTGATCCCGCTATGCGGAAAAAAGAAATCGACGACTGGTTTAATACTGAAGTTAAGCCAATCCTGCAAAAAATTAAAGGAAATTGCTTTCTCGGGCAGGACTTCGCGAGAAGCGGAAATCTATCTGTAATCTGGATCGGCGAAGAACGTAATAGGCAAAGTCTGGAAAGCAGAATCATTATTGAATTGAATAACGTGCCTTACGATCAGCAGTGGCAGCTCCTTTGGTTAATTAACCAGAATTGCAATTTGGGGAACGCCGCGATTGACTCCAGAGGTAACGGGCAAGCTCTCGCTGAAGTCGCCGCGCAGCGGCTGCCCTGCGGCGCGGAAATGGTGATGATAACACGAGCCTGGTACGCTGATAATTTGCAAAAATTAAAAAGCAGACTGGAAGACCGCGATTTTCCGTTACCTGATGATCAATATATTCTCTCCGACTTTGGAATAATTATTTTAAAAGACGGGCAGCCTGTTGTACCGCGCGAAGAAAAGACCGACAGGGACGGCACGAAAAATAAACGTCACGGCGATGGAGCTGTGGCAGCGGCGATGTGCCTGTACGCATGGGAAGAAGGAAGCGCCAACGCTCCTCCTGTAATCGTCTTGACTGAATCGCGAAACGATACAATGTTTCTTGGGTACTGATAATGAGTAGAAAAAACAAAGCTGCGCAAACGCAGGAATTGACAACACAAATTATAGACCTCTCTTCATCAATGCGCACGATCGTCGGCTACATGGACGATACGAACAGCTGGCTTAATTCTGTAGGCGAAAGCCAGGAAGTTTTCACAAAGATGATGAACGATCCAAAAATTGAATCGTTAGTCGAAAACAGAAAGGATCGCGTACAGCAGATGTACGGCAGTATCACGGAAAGCGGAAACAAAGCCGTAGACGAAGCGTGCCGCAAATATATTCCGTTCAATTTAATTTATAAACTCAACACGATTTTATTAAACGCAGTTCCTTACGGCATAGCGTTGTGCGAGGTTGTATGGGATTTTAAAGATGGTTTTTATGTCCCTGCTGATTTTATCCCAATTCCAAGAACAGCGATTAATTTTCCTCACGGCGGCAATTACGGGGTGCCTTATCTATCCGTTTTAAACAAACCGCTTGATGAGCCTAATAAGTTTATTATACACAGAAACGACAAAGGCGACGGGAATCTTTGGGGCACTCCTGCGCTGCGGAGCTGTTACTGGCCGTGGAAATTTAAACAGCTCGGATTTAAATTTTGGATAATGGCGGCGGAGAGATTGGGCGTTCCTTCAATTCTCGCCATTTTTGATACAAAAACCGCAGAAGAAGCGCAAAGAAGATCCGCAGAGCTAACTCCTGTTATCCAAAACATGAGAAGCGGATCTTCAGGCGCGTTCGCCAACATCAAAGAAATAAAAGTTGTTGACGGCGCGATTAAAGACTTTGAAACGATTGTCAAAGTTTGTAATGAGGAAATTTCTTACGGCATTACCGCGCAGTCTTTAATGACTAGCGAAGCGCAATTTGGGACAAAAAGCCAGGGGCTTTTACATTCAGAGACTTACAAATCAACAACCATTCATGACGCTTATTTAATGCAGCGGTCAATACAGTATCTTTTTAATTATTTTGTGAATGTCAATTTTCCAGGCGCGGCAGCTCCAATGTTCGATATCGATTCAACGGATTTTGCGGATTGGGAAGTAATACGCGACGCTATCGACAGAAATATTCCTGTATCGCTTAACGCGCTCTACGACAAAGTTCATCTGCCTCGCCCGGAAAAACCGGAAGATGCATTTGTTAAACCGTCAGGCGGTGCGATGTTCAGCGATCAATACAAAAACAGTTTTTTTTTGCGGACAAAGAATCGCGGTTAGTACAAGCCCGAAGAAACGCACGAAAACTTGACTTCTTAGAAAACCTTTACCGCCCTGCAATCGCTCGGAGTTTTGGAAAGCGTTTAAAAGAATACGTTATGATGGTAGCCGCAGATCCTTCCATACTCAATTCAAATTATGTCCTGCCTCCCGATTATAACGTTATGACAGAAACGGCGGAGGTTTTTACAAGAGCCTTGCTTCTTGGAATGACGCCGGAAACAAACCAAAATAATTTTGCAGAGCCTTTGCCTGAAGAATTTCTGCCTTATGAGGAAGCTGTCGCGTACATGAGTAAGCGTCTGCCTGTAGACCGTGAAACATATTACGCGTTATCCGACAAAATGCGTTACCGCGCGTTTACAGTGAGCCGCCTCGCTGATGGCGACGCTGTGCGTCATGTGCAGTCAATGCTTACAAACGCGATGGAACAAGGCACAGGCATGAATGAATTTTTACAAATGACAGAAGGACAGCTCGCTGACGCTGCTGGAATGGGTAAGGGCGCGGGCTGGTATTACGAAACTGTTTACCGCACAAACACATCGACAGCTTATAACGTGGGGCGCGCCATCGGCTTTGAGGAAGTGCCGCCAATCGCGCTTGAATTAATCGGCATTGACGATGACAGGCAAACTGAAACCTGCCATGCCCTTACATCGCCGCCGTTTCGCCGCCCTTACGACGATCCTGTTTGGGATACAATGTGGCCGCCTTTTCATTTTAACTGCCGCACAACAGTCCGCGCCATTTATGACCAGTCGGAAATTGACGACGCAGGCGGCGAAGAAAAGTTTTATTCCAAGAGCGATCCTGATTATAAACCTGCCGATGGCTTCGGGAAATATCCGATAGAAAAATCTGACTCATGGTGGGATCTTACCGATGCGATGCAGGATAGAGCGCGGGAGTATGGGCTGGAAGTAGAATTCATGGAAGCAAGAGAAAAGCTTATAGAACCGGATGATAATCAGCCTGTTGATGCGGCAGAGGAAGCAGCCAGAAAAAGCGCGGAAGAATTTGCCCGTAATGAATTGGGAATTGAAAATGTTGATTATTCGGGAATTGACAGCAGAGTGGCGAATGAATGGAATCAACATATTGCGGATAATTTCAAAGAGTTCCCGGAATTAAAAAATATGGTTAATTTTGTAGGTTCGACAGAAATGCAAAATGAATTGATTGAACCAAGGCTTTCTATAATTAGAATTATTAAAGCCTATAATGCAAATCCCGGAAAAAGCAAAGCAGAAATGGTCTCCATTATCGAACAATATAGAATTGCCGATTTAAACAAGCTGAATGATACAAAAAAAATAGCAAGAACATTTTATCCTGATGATGAAATATTAAAAAAATTCGCGGGTGTAGGCATAAACCCAAATTATGGGCGCGATATAAATACACTTTTAAAAAGTTTGCCGGAAGGGATTGTAGGTGTTAAGGGTGCTGTAGATCATGAAGCTGGACATCTCTTTGATCATCTTTTAG
>Ga0209755_10003383_pt1 | contig 20079 bp, 10 predicted proteins | sample TergutCo191P1_FD_187301 | JGI IMG/M metagenome (GOLD analysis project Ga0209755, IMG submission 187301) | Cornitermes sp. P1 segment gut microbial communities from Petit-Saut dam, French Guiana - Co191P1 (SPAdes) (version 2) | ecosystem: Host-associated > Arthropoda: Insects > Digestive system...
TATCCTGTAGTATGTCTGTGTGTGTGTGTGTGTGTGTGTGTATGTGTGTGTGTGTATGTGTGTGTATGTATGTATGTGTGTGTTTATGTGTGTGTGTATGTACTACGTATGTACTTATATATGTTTAACAGAACTCGCTTTCTCCTCTGTGTCTTTGACCACAGATATACATGGATATCCGCTGAGCTCTTCAATGAACCGTATGCATATTTTAGCCTTAAACTTACAGTGTCTGACGGAGAGCTGAATTGATTCTGCAGAGATGTGTATAAATTTGGGGTACTAAAACCACGGGGCGAGTTCCCCCGGCTACAGAATTTTATAAGGTGGCACCTAATATTTATTGGTCCTCATTATGAAACTTGCTTCGTGTTGCCCTTGCGGTTCCTAGAATTTTGAGGTGGCTCCTATTTTTCGGAAATTTGTGCACCCCTGTAGTACGTTGTTGAAGTATAGTTGGGTTTGTTCTGCAGGGGGGCCATGAGAAAGCTCATTTGGTTCTGCACAGATTATATCTGTTCGTTGAAGGACTGTTGTGTTGACAGTCTGTTGTCTTTGCAGGATCCGCAAGCGAGTTACGACGTGAACAACCACGACGAGGACCCGATGCCTCGTTACGACCTGATAGACTCTAATCGCCACGGGACGCGATGCGCCGGTGAAGTTGCCGCCACCGCTAACAATTCCTTGTGTGCCGTCGGCGTCGCTTTTGGCGCTAGTGTCGGTGGTGAGTACATTGTGTCATCTAACTTGAGCTACATCTGCTCGATACGAGTGCTCATTTCCACCTAAGCAGTATTTCTCGTGACGTGAAAATATAAGTCATTCATGCAGACATCATGTAACCCTCCCAGACCAAGTAGATACTACTTAAACTGACTGAGGAATTTACAGTTGACCTCGACAATTTCGGTAAGGAAAGCCGACCATCCATTGTTTGTGACCTGTAACCGATATAACAGAGTATAACCGTTATAGTTAGTTCAAGTTTTATTAGGTGTTAAAGTTATATATTTGATAGATTGGATGGATTTGTTTTAATTAATAATTTAGTTTGGGTGGAATGGCAAGTGTAACGGATTTGTGTAGTAGTTTATAGGGATAGAGTGGGCCGGGTAGCTCAGTCGGTATAGCGACTGGCTACGGGCTGGACGGTCCGGAGTTCGAATCCCGGTGGGGGGGGGCGAGATTTTCCGCACCTCTCCAGACCGGCCCTGGGGCCCATGCAGCCTCCTGTACAATGTGTACCGGGTTTTTCCCGGGGGTAAAAAGCGGCCGAGTCGTGCAGCTTACCTCTCACCCTTTCTAGTGACGTGGTCAAGAAAGAGTAGAGCTATACCTCTACTTCCTCTGTGGGCCGTACGCCTGTACAGAGCCTCAGTGCCTGTACAAGGGTTCACTTTACTTTTTACAGGGTGTAGGGTTAGAGAGAGCGAGAAGGCGACAGAGAGAGCGAGAGGGTGACAGAGAGAGCGAGAGGGTGACAGAGAGAGCGAGAGAAGACCAGTAAGACACGGGGAGATTATATGGGAGCAGCGTTACGTAAGTGAGGCAATAGAAACAAAGTATTTCAAATTTTGACTGTTGATGTTATTAAGGACTAGTAGGATTTAAACTGTTAACCAGCTGGGAAGAGTAAGCATATTTCAAGGAGGATGGATTTGAAGTGTGTGAGTTTGAAACCTTAACGTAAGCAAGTAGTCCGTTTTCTACCCAGGGTGTGAGAAGTTGTGTACATGATACTGAGGTTAGTAGTACATAGATTTTCAACGGCGCCTCCCTACACGCAAACATCTGTAAACATTAATAATCTGGTGAAATAACACGAAGACCATTTTATGGCGTACAGTTATTTATTCCCGTTTTACTACTTAGAACACTTAGATCCCCTGAGATTAAGACATGCGAAACGACTGATGAGCTTGGTTAGGTTATAAGGTAAAGGTTAAGTTCACCCTATAACAGGCCACGAAGGCCCAGAGGTGGAATAGAGGTTGCGCTCTACTCTTTCTTTAACCTCGGCGCTATATGGGGGTGGGTGGTCAACGCCACTCCCCACGCGCTTTACCCCCGGGAAAGACACGGTACCCATTGTCGTAATCGATGTGTTCCAGTTAAAAATACACTGTTCTTAAATGCAGTCGTGTTTTGGGGGTATTAGAGAATATAGCTTTTCTTTTCTTTAATGGTGTGTGTAGTCAGAGCTGCGCATAAATTTGAATTCAGGTTTGTTATAAACGAGACACCTGACAATCGGCAACTAGTGGACAGAAGGTCATGTAGCGATAAAGACTCATGTTTTTGGCAGGATATTTATATTTTCTGCCACCGTCGTCGCGAGTGTTAAGTAAAGCTAATGACGCTGTGCACGTGAGCAGCATTCTCTTGAGCAAGGGAGAGTGTTCTTCTTATGAACTGCGCAAAATTCTGTGTTCTCTCTCCAATTTATCCCAGTCTTCTAAAGTCGTTTATGTTCCATAAGATAAGGAGGTTCTTTCAGAAGGTCGCAACGCCGAAATTGCCTAAGATCTAACTGTATAGCCCAGTGGATATGAAATTGTACTGACATGATTCAGCCAGGTACGTAATTGTGGTCATTGCCTGGCCCGGAAAAACACAGTTAACCTGCAGACTGCTGTTTAGACTGCCCGCTTCATTCTCACGTCGGGAAGTTTGTCGAACGGTTACGGCGAACTTTCTCACGGAACGGAGAAGTCACTTACCTTATTTCTTTGTTTGTTAATGTCTGTGACTTTCATAGTGTTTCTGCCGTTATGTGATTATAGATTTCTCTCTAATTTTTTCCATGTATATTCACTTTCTTGCCTTCCTTTTTCATTGTTCATGTTACTGCACTGGCTATAGCACGTTTAATGCGAGTCTTGCAGTTCTGTGTTCAAATCCTGCCTGGGATGTCCTGAACTCGATTCTTTCCGGGTTTCCCCAGTTCCGTCTGCCTGTGAATTTTGTGTCATAACTATAAAACAGCCCAAGAAATAATCTCACAACACTTGTTTTTTATATATAATTATCCTAAAATTTATCTTTGGACGCAAGGTCACGTCTTAGCAGTTTACATAGCTTCGTAAAACAACAGGATGAAGAACATCATACGTGTTACAGCCCTTGATAAGCAGGTGAGTGTTCTGAACATAATCCAGCTCGAAAAATGTCTCAGACCCATGATTTAATCACCTAAAACACTGCTAGGCCTCATGGGCATTCAATATTTGCGATCTGCTTTTATGACTTTCATAGAGCATTTCTTCGAATTTCTCGAGCTCTGTCAGTTCCTGAATTCTTAAACCATGTGTTTCGCCTGCATGACTGTGATGAAGGGCAGTGCCTGTAAAAGACTATCATGATCTGTGCGGCTGTTGGTTAAATCTCGGACTCTGTGTCAAACGTACGCCTTTGGGGCCTAAAGAGAGAAAAACTTTACTTCATATATTTTTGTATGTCAGTTCTCACAGTGTTCTGTCTGCATTGTCTGTTCAGGGCTACACATAGACAGAGCCCCAAATTTACTCTTTCATTGGGCCCAGGCATATATTAAATTGGACCTCATGATGAAGGCCAATTCAAAAAATTTTCCTAGATGACATTGGAACTCCCAAGTTCAGTGCTTTCTGTTTCTAGGGTGGCACAAATGTCGTAGGTGTAATGTCCACATAGTGTAATGGTCTGTACTGAGTGTACAGTCTGTCTGTAGTCTCATCACTGTCAATGCACAGGTGTGAGGATGCTGGATGGAGACGTTACTGATGCAGTGGAAGCCAGATCTCTGAGCCTCAATCCGCAGCATATCGATATTTACAGTGCCTCCTGGGGACCAGATGATGATGGAAAGACGGTGGATGGTCCAGGAGAACTGGCCACAAGGGCTTTCATTGAAGGTGTTACAAAGGTTAGAAACCAGTATTAATGTCAGCTGGCATCCCTTGTTCAGTTTGTTCATCTGTAACTTTTCTTTTGTTTCATGAATATGATATTGTACGGTATTTGCCTGAGTAGAGTAGGGTGACCCTACACCATAATTCAGAGCTCTTGCAAAAGCTCCAACAACCCAGTTTTGTCATATTTTTGTGTAGTCATTGTTTAGCACATGTTTTATGATTTTCTGAGTTTTGATGCCATGTAGTGTGTAAGATAAGCATCAGTGTTTGGGAAGAATTTGCTTCATTCATATTAAGCACAGAGGAGCAAATGTAGTGGGGTAACTTGGTACATGATATAGGAAATGAAGGACCAGACCAGGACTACAGGTGTGCCAATAGAAACATTTGTGGCCATCAAAAGAGCTGTTCTTTTAAAGTTGGGTACATAAGAGAACTTGGTCTTAGTACTGGACATCCTTTCTGTGATTACTGCACTGGACTCATTTTTTTACCCTGAAAGCAGAAGGAACTCTGTTCTCCAAAGTACTGTTACCTCTCTACAGATGTACATGCTGCCATAACCTGGAACACTGCAACCTTACCACAAGACTCTTTAAACCCATTCTGTTTGTCATAATTCTGAGATAATACATATTTCATCTACATTCTACTAGCATGACACGTGAGTCAGTTTGTAACAGTGTGATATATATATGTTTCCTGGTGAAGTGGTTTGTTGTATCCATGATTATAAGGTGAGCCTTTTTTATCAGATGTTAATTAGGAAAAAAAGCTTGTTTTATATTTTAGAGTGTATAGTGTACACCAGTTGTACTGTATTATCATAAAACTTGTTATGTCACTCTCAGTAAAGAACAATACAAATGTTACCTGAAAACAAAGTGATGTAGAAGCATTTTGATATGAAATATATGATCTAACAGGAGGATAAAGAAACTTTTGTAATGAAGATATTTATAAAAAAAATATTCAGGTGATCCTGGATTAAAATCTTAGCTCTGATACCGTTAATCATGATTGACAATTTTTGTGGTTTCCCTGACTCTCTCCAGGCAAATCCTGGAACAGTACCGTAAAATTGCCATTGTGACTTTCTTCCACATCTTTTCCTAAAATTATTCAGTGCATCATCCAGCCATTCACATCTGTATGGTATAATCTGAACAACGGACAAGAGTGCCCTTTAGTACTGAACAGAAAAAGGTTACATTGCAGCAGACCACTTAGACATGTATATGGGAGAATTAAGTAAAAACAAGTCATAGAGGTACTGGTTGTGGGGACGTGCAATGGACTGAACTCACACCAAGCATGGTCAGATTTGTCTTTGGTGATAATAGTAATCAACATTTAAATATGATATGCACAATTTTATCATGGTGCAAAACAGTGAATTTCTGCATTAGGAATGTGAGAAATATACTGGAAAAAGAAATAGTAAAGGATTGTAGCCTTAATGAATGTGCCATTTATTTTATGGTTTTCTTTAAATATGGAATAGAATAAATGGCTGAAAACATTATTTTGTACATTCAGTAATCGTGGTCCTATGGAATTGTAGAATTTCTGTAAAAATGTTTACTTTTCCAAATCCAGAACTAATTCTACAGCTGTTACTTGTTTCTTTGGCAGTCTGTCTAAAACTACTACTTGTTTTTATATATCTTATCTTGGGATGAAATGAACTGCCTTCCTCCTGTCCAGTGCCAGAAGATTTGAGTCACTGACACACAAGTAACATTTGGCACTGTTAATGGTGCTGTTTGGCAGACCACACCAAGGCTGCATGCATCCAAATAGAGCATTTCAATTGTTTTAATGGCAGCAGCAGTCCTGATAAATGTTATTCCTTACAGTCATTTATAATTATGTCCTTTGTGTATTCTTTGTTCTGCTCACAGTCTCTCCCTATGTAATAAATCCAGCAAGACCTGATGCTTGAATGGTTGGAGGTAATGTCATTTTTAAAGTGTTTTTTAAGTATCTTGAGTTCACATCCTGAGACTTTCTGAAGTAAAATCAAAATTAGATCTCAATACATATTTACAGTCTTATATATTACAAGACAAAAAAATCACATAAACAATTTATAAAAAAATTAATATCTTACCCAACCAAAGTTCATTATACATACAGCCTAACCAGACATATCTTTTGTAAATTGGTGTACTGAACTGAAACTGAAGTAAATACTTTTTTTTTTTTTACATTTCAAGTTGTGTTTCAATTTGTAACACATCCACGGGTACTTCCTTGCCATGAGTCATTACTTTTAAAGTAATATTTTTGTAGAGTGGTATTTTATACATTTAAAAAATATGCCATAGATTGAGTATTTTGAGGTCTTATGTAGACCCACACATGTGCACTCATACATGAACACTTACAGCTACATAAGCTATATACCAAGAATAGATTAAAGTTGCAGTTCATTTTATCAATGAATATGTTATATAATGCATACATGATGCCAGTTTTTTGTTCCTTATCTTGAATTTAGTGCGTAATAAAATAAAGTTATCTAATATTCATTGTACCAGGCATAGTAAGGAAATTAATAAACAAAAGTAGCGAAAATATTTGTGCTCATACTGTAAGTGGTACCTTATTGTTAATGGTGTAAAAGTACTCATTTACCCTTTTCAGCCATTTTTCTTCCAATTTTATTCATCAAATACATTCCTGGTAGTGTCTATTTCATATTAGTAGTTCTGTTGGTGGATGCAGTATGGTTAACTGTATGTATGTAATTTCCAACATTATAAGAAGATGTGTGAAACCCAAAAGAGAAACTTTGAAATGAGGTTAGTAGTATTATTGTTTGATGTAATGTGGTTTTGTTAAGTTAGGTTAGGTTGAGTTGAGTTATGTTACCCTATCAAAGGGGAACCTAATTGTGTTCTGCACCTTACAACATGAAGTGAGCATACTTGTCAATTAGCTAAGATGTGACAAGTGACATATACATTTTGGCTGCAGTTAACTTAACAAGAAAGCTCTGAAGTAACAGTCCTTGTAACAAATTTGGGAGTGTTGCTTCAAAACAGTTATGTCTGTCTGTGAAATGCAACAATTTAGCACTGTTTTGATTGTACAATTATTACTAGATCTGAAAACATCTAAACAAAGCCAGTATGACGTGAAGCAACTTAACCTAATTGAGTAAAACCAAAACTTCCACCAAGACAAACCAAATTATGTGACATCAATAGACAGGACTGATAGTGCAAAGGGTATATGCACATTGTTAAGAGAATTGAGCATATATGAGGCAAGTAACTCCCTGATTAGCAAAATTAATGTTGGACTTGGCCAAAGTTTATCACATTAAGATTCCCTTGACTTAGCTGAAGTGTGTGAGCTGCAGTTTCCTCAGATCTGGCCAAAGTATATCACTTAAAAAATGCTCCAAGAATGTGGAGAAAATTATATGTAATAATGGTGATGTACCAGTACAAATGGGGAGGAGGAATGGGAAGTAAGCACTTATAGATCATCTCTGGAATTACCTGCCCTATAGTTCAGAGACTCATTGTAAATAATTTAGTACAAGAAACAAAGGGATGTGTCTGTGAGCAAAGAAAGATGGTTAGTTATGATTCCAAATTAAGTTTCCTCTTCCAAAGAAAGGTATGGGACATATATGTTGATGGTACCTAATTACACTTTCATACATTACTGACTTTTTTTTTTATAAAATTTGACTTGTATACTAACTTGTTGATACAGGGTCGCTCTGGAAAGGGTTCAATATTTGTATGGGCATCTGGTAATGGAGGTCGTGATCATGATAACTGCAACTGTGATGGCTACACAAATTCTATCTGGACTCTATCCATCAGTAGTGCAACAGAGAATGGTTATGTTCCTTGGTACTCAGAAGCATGCAGCTCAACTCTAGCAACTACATACAGCAGTGGGACTTCTGGAGAGAAACAGGTATGCAGTTTCACAAGAGAACTGCATGTACAGAAAAGTATGTTTTGGCATGGTTCTGTGACAGTATGTATCAAATCCTCTAAAGAAAGCTCTGTGTTTTTGGAGTGTAACTTATTATAACTTTACAATTTTGATCTCTCTCACCATTTCACATGCAATGTACTGTTTAAATCAAAACTACTTGAACACTTAAAATTGTACAGCATATTTTACTGTTCAACACAATGCTCAGGGTAGTGTCTTACATGGTTATTTGAACGTCCACATCTGCAAAAATAGCAGAGTAACAGTATGCAAAAACAATAAAATTATTCAAAGCATTTGGCCCATTCAAATGTGTAAAAATCTCTGTAACACAATCAGTGTGGCTCATGCAGTTTTCAAGTCACGTACAATATTTCTGTGATACAAAACCTGCCAGTAGTGTATTTACACCTACACATGTCAATTATGATATGCGAGACAGCCACTTCCATTCTGACAGATACTGCAGCCTGCTAGAATGTGTAGATTAGTGAGCTTGACATATTCAGATATAAGGCACTTCAATATGTTTTTTATTGAACAGTAAAATAGGTATACTGTTTTGAGAATGTTTGATTACTTTTGAATGCACTGCTTCTGTTATGCGCAGTTTAGTTCCTAGGTATTTCAATGGTCACTAAAAAAAATGATTGTTCTAGCTTTGGAAACAACATTTAAAACTTACATTACATTTTAAACAAAACTAAACACACAGTCGTAGAAGTACCTTAATACTTTTACAGGTTTGTATAAAAAAAACGTTGGACATGAAGAATTTATTGCTTTGTGATGGAAATATTTGTAATTACTAAAGTGCCCACTGAAATACAGTCTGTCCACTTATAGAATATACATGAAAAGTGTGCATGAAGATTGTTACTTGAATTTTTATTTACTTTATACAAATCCAAAACAAATTAATAACCTGGATACAGAACAAGCCAAGAAAATATTACTTACATAATACAGTAGTTGTTGGTACAATACAACGATTAACCTTGGTTTATCATTTTGTGTTTACATGCTTGCTAATATTGACTGATTTTGTACATTTGCAGGTTGTGACAACAGATTTACACCACCAGTGCACTAGCAGTCACACTGGAACTTCAGCCTCAGCACCCTTGGCAGCTGGTATCTGTGCCCTGGCATTAGAATCAAACAGAGAGCTCACATGGCGAGACATGCAGCATATTGTGGTGCGTACTGCACGGCCTGCCAATCTAAAATCTTCAGACTGGAAAGTGAATGGCGTGGGGAGAAATGGTAAGTTATTACAATTTTGTACAAGTGACATATTTGTACTGAGGCACCATGGTTAGATTCCCAGCAGAGGCAAAAGACTTTTCTGTGTGTTGGTAAAGCACCTGTGGCATTAAGCTAACCACTTGCTTCCATGTAGCACTGAGGTTAAGAGTGGAGTTATTTCTCCAAACCCTGTATGTCTTCATGTTGTGCACGTAGGAACAGCTTTGCCTTTAATTTTTACACATATTTATACAGTATTCAAATAAAATTATAAACAAAATTAGGTATTATAGCTGAAACCAACCAATGCACATAAGTGTATGAAAGTATATTATAAACATAGTGTACTTCCTACATGTGTATAACAGAGGATGAATATATCAAGATATTACAGAAGTTTGTGCCAGTGCGTAGATGTAAAGTATTAAGTTTTAAAAATTCTTGGTTTAAAGTGCATACTAAACTTCAAAATATAGATAAAAAATTCACAAACTTTTATAGTGTTTTGATGTATCCATCCTTTTTAACACATCTCCCTCACAATGACCACATTTTGATTTTAACTACCACATCTAATTTCTCAGTGCACAGTTACAGATGTTTAAACTTTCTTAAACTCCATTAGCATATTCATTCCAAAGTTGCTGTAAATTAAATATTTGTCATGATTCAGGCATAAGGACTTGGTTCCATGGTGAGCCAAATCCAGTTAGATTTTCCCCAAATTCCTTCCCCCCACTCCCTTTTTACTTAGGAAAAAAGTAAAACTTTACGTGCCCCATCAAACTCCTCCTCTACATCATCATCATCATCACCACCACCACCACCCTTAACAAACATATGTAATTGAGTCTAATTTCTAGTTGTTCATACCTATTTGTGATGATATATACACATTAGAGACATTGCTTGTGAGCTGTGTTTGCATTAAAGTCAGCCATTTTAATGGTGAGGAACATGTGTATCAACAATATGAATAGGCATTACCATATAAAACATCGCATGGTGGAAATTCCATAGAGAACCACAAAGCCAGGAACTTTAGCATTAAGTGGTAGGGGAATTCCTTTGCATTACCATATCAGAAGACATGTGTCTTTACCATGAACATTATTCCTGAAGGCTCATAACACACATTCTGCTCTGTGAGGACCTAGCCATCTACTTGTAATAGATTAAAGACTGGCAGTCATAAGCAAGATTTCATTTCATATTTTATGTTCAGATATATTACCTTTAACAAAGTTGTGAAAAGAATGTGAGGCTCTAGATCAGTATTACCTCAATCAGACATTATGCTTGCCAGTGTCCTATGCTTGGCATTTGGGAATATCAGAATCCATCTTTTGGATGCTTCTTCTTTCATATAACATGGCTGGAAATACTGATGGAGACCATAACTGCAAGCATTTGTCAAAACATCTTGTGCTGTTCTGAATTGAAATTGTATTTGTCAAAATTATGGTTCTGTATGTAAACTCATATTTTCTGCAGAGTGTCATTTAGACTGCAGATGTATTTTTATTCAATTTTTTATTTCCATCCTAAGTTTTGAATGTAGTCAACTGAATGAAAACTGTTACACTACTCTGTGCTTGCTACCTTCATTAACCTCATACAAAATCAATTAAAAACTAAACATAAGAAAATGTAAAGTAAACATATTTCATTAGAAACATTTCCTTTGCTCCATTTGTCATGTCATGTCCTTGTTTCTCTACTTATCAGTAGACCTTTGTGTGTAGAAGTGAGGTATATTGTGTGAAGTTATTTACAAAACATGGGTTTAAATAGGCATGTCCCTATATCTCTGCAGTGTACTGAACTGTTCAGGAAAATTTATTCAAGACAACTCATATTGAACTGTTATATTATTGCTAGCTGTTGAGCTATTTTTTTTTTTTTTTTTGTGGTTTCAGTGAGCCATGCATTTGGTTATGGTCTTATGGATGCTTATGCAATGGTGAAGCTGGCTCGAAATTGGAAGACTGTACCAGAGCAGCATAAATGTGAAGTTTCTGCACCACACGCAGACAAGTAAGTTTTAGTTTAGTTCATGCTACCAGAAGACATGGAAAGAAAAGCATATAGCACACTGTCTAATCCATCTAGACCAGTGTGGAGCGACCTTTTAATGCACAAAGGCCATTTGAAATCTCAAAACAGTTGTTAATCTTAAAAGCACTTTTTTTTCAGGTAAAGTTTGTTTTCTATTAAAGTGGTTAAGGAAGTAAGATTATAACTCATTAGTTATTGACAAAAGTAATGTATAAATTATTTATAATTTTGTTTAAAAGAAATCTGGTCTGAAATTTACAGGTTTAACTGAATAAACCAGCTAATCAACAATATTAAAGGCACATCAAATCAAATTTGACATCCAAAAGTATGACATTTTTATGGATATTCATACTGTTCCTCAGAAGAAAATCATGTGGTTGAACTAAAGAAAGGAATGAGCAGAAAGCTGGTTAAATAAAAATATATAGATATTTGCCATATTCAAATTTTGAATGTATTGAATGTTTCTTAATTTTATGTCTGTGGGACATAAAGTAAAATAATAATAAGTGAAAACAGCAATTTTGTCAGTTTTTAAAGAATCTCAATTTAAACTAATCAAGTGTTACCATCTTTAAAGTCACTTAAGATACATGTCTGAATATAGTAGTAACCCTCAAATAAAATCGTATACCAGAAAAATGTGATATAAATCACAGATAATTACAAAATTGTTTTTTTGACAACAGTCAAATGTCTCATAATTTTTACAGCATGGTGTTAAATGTAACACTACAGACAAATGTAAAACCTTCTGGAAATTTCATCTGTAGGCTTAGTATCATTCCATTGATGGTCACATTAATAATGGTTGACACACATGACAGAACAAAATGTCAGGTGTTATCAGTAGCATGCTGAGTTCCATGATGGGCCTGTACTGAATAACCAGTCTAGAAAATGCATTGTGTAAGTGTGAAATTCTTGCATTGTGATCACTTTATAATTTATCTGAACAGTAATTCACCTCAGCCAGAAGTAGCTTCTGTGTGTTAATTTGAGGTGTTTTTGTCATATGAAACACTTAAATATATTTTCTTTCAGTAATAATGCTGTTAATACTAATACATGTAATGATTGCAGACTTATACCAGCAAAGAGTCATGTAACTCTTCAGCTGCATGTGAAGGAATGTGCTGGTGTCAACTTCCTGGAACATGTTCAGGTGAGTGTCTCTTTGTAAAATGTAACGTATGTTTGAACATAAAATTAAAAAATGAAGCCTGGTTTTCTTTTGTACTTAAACCACATCTGCTTTATGGGTGCAAACTTTCTTCTCCTTCTTTTGTGGTCAAACAGCATGATATTGGGTCATGGCCTCTTTCATATGAATGTATGAATAACAAGTGGTTTAAGTTTCAGCTAGGATTATTGCCTGTGACTGCTTTTTTGGCTTTCTTTGGTCACTCTGTGTAAAAGTGTTGACCACATTACAGTATCAACTAAAGCCAATTTTCTCCCTTCCTTCCCCTCTCTTTGTGTATAATGATCTGTCCCTTTCCCACAACTTGAAACATAACACGTTACTTCAGCATATATGTGGTAATGTGTTTTGAGAAATGGGTGTATACTCAAGATGCAGAATTACTAGAGGAGCAGAGAGAAGTTCATGGTTGAAGATAAGACCAAGGAAGGAGGTATGAAATATGGGTTCCACATTTTTAGAAATCATTTTGCACTCCTCCACAACAGAAAATGAAATGTTCTCATTAGCTACTTGTTAACATTACATATTGTTTTCTGTTTCCTGGTAGCTATCCAGCTTCTACATATCTCTTGGTTGGGAATAGTAGTTATACTGTCATTAGGCACTGGACATTGTTCAAAAAGGACAGAAAACCAGTTCAGAACCAACTATATGTTCAAATGATAAACATCAGAGTTCTGACTGTGAGTAGGGAACAGTACTTATCATGAAAGCCTGGAGCTTATACATGAACCGTATATTCTGGAGTATAATATGTGCCAAGAGTGTAGACGGTATTTTAAGTAGAAAATATTTTATTTACTTATCTTTGATGTTGTACATCTTCCATGCAACAATCCAATTAACACAAATTTCATCACCAACTAGTTTCACAATATTTATGTTTATTATACAATCCTACTACATGTTGCAACCATCAGTCTTGGCCATCTTCGGGGAGAAACAAGTCTGATTGACATGTACAACATATATGGCAACTTGTCATAGATAATTGACAGCATATATACACATGTACTTAAAATAATAAAAATGCAGTGATGACAGTATATAAATCATCAATATGTAAATAGGTAGATATAAAGTTGAACACTGTTGTTTAACAACCTGGTCTAAAAAAGTCATAAGAATTAAAAGTACAGCATGTTCGTTGATGGTGCGTACCAAGAGTACCTAAACATTGGATTTCTGATCCAGTTTAAACAGATGAACTAATGCCATCACCACAGATTACTGGATATGGAGCATTATTTTAATACTTTAAATATGTGTAACTGTTTAAGACTAGTTTTAAAAACAGTTTTTAACATTATATCTACCCATTTATGTCTTGACAATTTATATAGCAGCAGTCATCACTGTATTTTTCATTGTGTGAATTTGTGTGTGTGTGTGTTTGTGTTTTGTGTGTGTGTGTATGTGTGTGTGTGTGTCAACAATGACAAGTTGCCATATACAGTGTACACATTGATCAAACTTGTAGCTCCCTGAAGATGGCTGAGATGTATGGTCAAAATAAGTAGGAGCATTGTATAATACATAGAAATATTGTGCACCTAAGTTGATAGTGAGATTTTTGTGTATTTTATTTACATTTCTTCAACAAACTGACAATGCAGTGCAGAGTTTCTTCTTGTCATAAAATCCTCTAAAATCTGCAGTACTGTAACCACATTTGTCATTAACTCTGAACTTTCCTTTTCTTTCTAACAGTACATTATCTTCAGCTCCATTCAGTGCATTACTGCTCCATTCAGTGCTGTACTAATACCACATTTCTTCAGAAATTGCACAGTTTCTTCCCTCCAGCAAACACCAGAATCTGAGTTGCACTGAAGGTGTTTCATTGCACCTTTTTACTATAAGATACAGGCATATTTTATACAGTATTTCCTGGGGGGGTGGGGGGCATAGAAGAAAGTGTGTTGTAATCCAGAAGATACAGTGTGTGATGTATACTTTTCATTATACTTCTTGTTCAGTAATAATCAAACTGATTTGCATGTCAGAGCTAGATATGTTTGCAACTCTAAAAATGTATCAAGTATATTCTCCTTTTTGTTACTCATATCAAGCATTAGTGTAATTTGCAATTATTTTACAGTTTTTTTACAGTTTATCCTGTTACAGTTGTTAGATTTGATCACTTTCTGCATGATAAGAGCAATTTACTTCTTTTCTGAGGTGTCAGTACCCAGAGGCTGTAACCAATACACCTGGTATAAATCTAATATTGTAGATTATCTTCCAGCTTAGCCACAAATATACTTTCCTGCAACAGATGCAAATGCCTTGTTAGTTTAAAGGCAGTATTTGCAGTTTTGTAAAGAGTAAAAATAATTTGACTTTATCTTGTAGGCTAAAGTGAGTCTTGCATCAGCCAGAAGAGGTGATCTTCAAATCCATCTAACATCCCCAGCTGGAACCCGTGCTACCCTGTTAGCTCGTCGTCCTCATGATGTCTCACGGTCTGGCTTCCAGGCCTGGCCTTTTATGTCCGTCCATACTTGGGGAGAGAAACCGTTCGGTATATGGCAGCTAGAAATACATAATGAGGGCCGTTTTATAGGTATGCATTGCCTTATGCCTTTACAGACATGACATTAGTATCTAGTTCAATCTGTACCCCAAATGGGCATGGTCACTGAGCTGTGGGATATTAGCGTCCATATATACAACATTTACATAACTCATTTCTGTAATGTTATTTTTTAATGCTGTTATTCTCACTCATTCTTAATGTATATAATACCGGTTCCCATCTACAGTTCTTATCATCGTAATTTGGTACAAATCAGAACTCTTTTGCCAATCATATCATCTTATACAGAATATCACTGGACTTAAGGTCAGTACAGGAGGATCTAATTCCAGTTGTAATTCTAAGTCAGAAATCTCATACACATGGATCCTGTTTGCAAAATTACAGAGCTGTGAATGTGTACGATAAACTGAATAAAGTAGAAGAAAGAAGTACATTATTTATTTATTGATTAGTGGTTCAATGTGGCCTACATCTGTTTGGATACTTTTCTGAACCATTTGGACTGGAAATGTTTAACCATATGAAGCAGTGAAGTGTAGTTCATGTGCCTTGCATCACTGAAAAGTCACTGTGCATACATCATGGTGTTCATGTATCCCCCATACATGTTAACCTAACAGAGTCATGTACATTGACCATTGTGGCCAATTCTGCTCAGCACCATGACCAGTAAGTTGCTGATTCAGATATTGCATGACAATCTGACTGAAATGAGTGAACTGTACATCATGCTGGTAGGACATCTGATGTCATGTTCACAGTGGAACCTTCTTGAAGAGGGATTGCTGGCAGTATATGTTGCAATATTTTAGCATAAATTTCACATATCAGACTTTGTGGGAAGATGTATGGTCCAGTGATTCACCAATGGTGCCACATCACACATTGATGGAAAAAGCAGTATTGGTATTAACTTTTGACTGTTCCACATGGATTGTCATGATCCAATATATTGGAATTCCTGGTAGTGTTGAATTTATTGTCATTAAAGTGGACCTCATCAGTAAACAAAATGTTACAAAACATTTGTGGATTAACATTAATGCAACGGCAAAATTCCAATCAGCTACCTATGTCCACATGTTTCAGATTTTGAATGGGCTTGTAATGGTGCAGATAAAGTCCTGTATGTAATATTCTCTTGACTGTCATGCACAGAACACTGAAGCAGGTGGAAATTCTTTATGTCCCAGTGCATGGACTTTGCTTTACTGTGTCCATAATGTATTTCTCCTCCTCCACATTTCATTATACTTTACATTCAGCACTGCATTTTTCACTTGGAAAGGAGCCTTTTCTTGCAGGTGCTGATGAACATTAGCGACCATGCATCAGTCAGGGATTTGTCATCGACAGTATTTTTGCTGCTGTTCGTTAATAGCAGCAGTGGTGTTACCATTGCAAAACCTGTACACAAAATGTGTATCACTGTTATCCTTCATGGGAAACTTGCATTTTCATAGTTACTTCTTACAGTACACTTCTCATGGCACTGCACTGTGTGCTATCTTACATACTACTGATGCTATATTGGCAACATGTCCATAGTTGCATGCATCCCCAACACTTCAGCAACTAACAATCCAATAAACACTGAATTGGATCTGTGTGTGTAATATTTCTGACTCAGAATTATATCTGGAATTAGATTATGCAGTATTAACCTTAAGTCCCGGGATATTCTGTGTATTAATCCATGAATTGGCTGTTTTCTAGATCTCTTCATGCATTTGTAAAGTGTAAGATTACAAAGTAATATGTAAACCCTGTATTCAGTGTTTTGTTAAGTTGTTTGCTAGGTAAGCCCTTATATTGCAGGAGAGATAATCAGTTGCGTATGGTGATGGGCACCAGCCTGAGCAATGGGGGGTCAGTTCCTGTTTGGGTCACAGTCCACTGACATTTGAGGTACACAGGTTGATGTGAAATGAAATGCTGGAATTGGATATGGCATTTCTAATAGTAGTTGATGTTATTAAAGATAACACATTTTTTACATACAGTGTTAACAGTTCATGCTGTCCACAAGGAAGAAATAAGAGCGCGCATCTGAAGAGCCTGTTGTATGTAGCATGTATGCCACTTATAGGGTTGTAGAAAATAAGCACTATGGTTGAAAGATTAGGTTAAATAGCTTGATTTTATAAAAATGATCTGAAGTGTTTATTCAGCACATATATAAATTGTTCATACAGAACAGTGCTGTGTTATATGTGACGTGTTGGTTACAGCAAGTATTAGAATGCATTGCATAATGTAACATCATTTTATTTCTCTATTGATATTGATAATGTTAGTCAACATATTCAGTTTAGTTCTATCAAGTGAGTATTTGTTACTGCTTGTCAATAAAAATAAGTTTCTCATTTGACACTTTTTTATGACACTTCATTCTCAATTAGTTCTAATGCAGTGCTTTACATTGCATAAAATGTTCCTCTAGGAAAAAAATTCTAGTGAAATGTAAATTTGAGTGTGTTATGAACTGTTTAGATCTAAACATCTTGCAGACAGCTGTTTAAAGGAATGAATATTCTCACTTTGGTTTTACTATATATAATGGAAAACACCACCAGTTTATAGATCTAAATTCAAATATCCATGCTCATAATACACGAAGAAAGATGGATATCCACATCCAATCACACAATACTAATTTATATAAGAGAAGTGTCATAAATATGGGGACTAAATTATATGACAAATTTCCTGGTTACATAAAAGAAATAGATAGTTATAAGACCTTTAAGAAGGAATTGAAATCACTTCTTCTTCTTCTTCTTCTTCTTCTTCTTCTTCTGCATTCCTTTTACTCAGTGGAAGAATTTGTAGCTTTGTAACTCTGTAACGTCATTAGCTCTGTATCTAATTTACACTTTATTACACTATATGTAAGCGGTTCTGAAATCATTTGTAGAATACTATGTTCTTAGATACTGGACTTATCTCACTTCTTGTATATTGCTAGAAATTGACAAGTCCACTATCATATGTATGATATTTTGGACTAATCTACAAAACTAAACTAAATTAATTATGTGGCATTAAATATGCCCAGATGTTGCTGCCATATCTTGCCTTTGGTTCATAAATTTGAACCTGTAATGACAAAGCATTTGTGCACATACTGTAACAAACACATTTAGGTGAGCATAGTACTGAGACAATATTTACTTGATCACTGTTCCTCTAACTTATGAATATGACAGTATCATGCTGTAATATTAAAAGTTATGACTTCAAGCTTGTGTCATGCTGAAAGGACTGTCATTTTGACAGGATATCTCAGTAGCTGTAGACAGAAGATGCAGGTCTTTGGGATGTGATGTCATGTTAGCTGGCTTTGTCATAGGACCACAGTGCCTACATATTAAGACACCCCCCACTCCATTTTTTGTTCTAACTGCTTCATGCTGACAATGAAGTTACTATGATCCTTTACAACATCAGTAACCATTTACTGTTTAATGTGACATAACTCTCCAGCACCACCACTCTGAAAACCTCAAATCTTGCAAATTTTAGTGATTTTTATAAGCCCATTATATTAGCCACTTGCAGGTGTGTTCATGTCACTGAAAAGCATGATCAGTTTTACATCTGTTGCTGAGATGTGGAGAAAACACATGATGTTTGATGTGGATAAGTGGAAGGGCACTGTTTTTCTAAATCATCTAAAGTTAGCTTTCAAAAATTTGAAGTTTATAGGTCACAACAGAGCAAATGTACCAGAACCGTGAACGTTATGCATACATTTCGAAACTTGCTGTAATTCATATTTACCCTATCGTGCATATGTGTTACGTGTGACATAACCATGTGCACTGTGATTTCAAAGTCATTGCTGCTTGAATAATTGCAAAATAAAGGTGGACCTTTTGTATTCTTATTTTATTGTTAAAATCTTTGAATGATGGACTTCATTTTGGTGTAACCATATTCACTGCTTGACTGACCCACTTTGAAAAGCTTATAACATCTATACCATGGTGTATTTAGAAACAGTAAGACAACTGTGATGTGGACAGTTGTGGATGGATATAGATCTCTGATCGTGCCTTAAGGGTTTAATCAGAAGGATCTTCAGTTTTAGCATTAATATTGCTAGTTGAAAGCCTACTTCAGTCAACCTGAACTTTGGAGCATAAATTCATTTTGGCAATAGAACAAAACTTGAACAGAAGGATGACTATAGTACTGCAAAGGTTCAGAAGTTCAGAATAATCAAACAAAACATAGAATGTGCTATGACACACCTCTTGTGTTAGAACACCATACCGTTTCTTTTTATGTTTTTCAGTGTATTGTATAGACCTTCCATTAATAAATTGGCAACTACTTTCAAACGATGTTCTTTCATTGGTCTTAATCACTTGGACTGTAATTAAAGTAGGAGAATAAGGCTTTTAATTTAAATAAATGAAACTACAAAATTCATTTGTTTTCTGTTATTACTTTAAATGTAAAAAAAACACACAAGCATCTGGATATGTATGTACATATATATACAAGTCTCCATATGCATATTGCTAGGAACAGTTGACTGAAGTGTGAAAATTTATACTAACATCAGGATTTGACCTTGCATCTCACAGTTTTCTGATTAGACTCTTTGAAATAGAACTTGTCCCATACTATGTTTATTGATTACCACATGGATTATTGCTAATAAGTTCATACACACCAGAACTGTTAGTGGCAGCAAGAGGAGATATGTCTTGAGGCATATATTCTTGTTTTCAGAAGAACAGTGGTCAAAATAAATTTTACTGAACACTGTATATAAATTGAAAGTTTTATGATGAAGGTGAGTTGGTGGGATGACGTGCATACAGGACTTTTTCTGTCATCTTCTTTTTAGGTAAAATTATGTGAGATTGCATAAGCTAGCCACATTCTCATCACCAGGTAAAAAGAGAAAATTATGAGTTATATGATGTTAGGTCTGTTGAAGTGATGCAAGGATAAAGGTTAATTTAGTTCAGTGAACCTAGCAGAGTATTTGAATAAAGATAGTCCAACTTGATGTCACTTGCTTTATTATTTCACTATTTACTGCTCAACATGTTTCGAATGTTAGTACATTCATCTTCAGGAGCTTACGACTTATTGTGGAGTTATTTCATGTGTTGTATTGCTCTGGTTCCATGTGTGTTGTT
>Ga0209755_10003384_pt1 | contig 20078 bp, 8 predicted proteins | sample TergutCo191P1_FD_187301 | JGI IMG/M metagenome (GOLD analysis project Ga0209755, IMG submission 187301) | Cornitermes sp. P1 segment gut microbial communities from Petit-Saut dam, French Guiana - Co191P1 (SPAdes) (version 2) | ecosystem: Host-associated > Arthropoda: Insects > Digestive system >...
GATCTTGAATAACGCCAATCAAAACGAATTTTATCGGCGGGGCTACGTGGTGCTGACCGCCACCTCCTACAGCGAAGCCCGCACCATTCTGAACAAAGCAGAGCCGGACATTATTATCATGGAAGCAACTTTGCCCGATGGAAGCGGCTTTAGCTTCTGCCATGAAATAAGCTGCCACACAGGCGCAAGCATCGTTTTTTTAACCATCAAGTCTGACAAAAAAGACATGATTAAAGGGATACGGCTGGGGTGCGATGAATACATCCAAAAACCATTCAGCAAAGAGGTAATGATTGCACGAATAGAGGCCATTATGCGGCGACGCATGAAAATTAGGAGGGAAATAACATGACAAAGTTAAAATTCCGTGGGAAAATTATTCTGCCAACCGCCATTATGGTACTGCTATTGCTGGTGGCGACGCTTACGTTTTCTATCGTGCAATTCAGCGGCTTCACCGATTTTTTGATAGACGAGCGGATGGAAGCCGCCGCCAACGGCCTGCGGGGCTTCGACGAGGACACCCGCAGTTTTGTCATTAACGTGGGGCTTCAAATTGCGAACGATGCGCGGCTGGTGCAAGCCATGTTACATGAAGATACCCCGGCGCTGCTGCACGTAGGGCGGCTAATCGTAGAGGAGCATGGCGTCACCTACATTACCGTGGCAAACGCCGACGCGTTGGTGCTGGCACGCACCGACGAGCCCCACCGCTACGGCGATGAATTCCGCACCGTGGCATTGCTGGAAGCCTTGGAAGGGGTCATTTCCGTAGCATATTCCCGCGTGGGCGAGCGTCGCGTGCCCATCCGTTCCTCCGTGCCCGTGTTTTACCAAGGGGAAATAATCGGCGTGGTGGTTACGGGCTATGCGCTGGATTCATCCAAAGCCGTAGACACCCTGCGCGAACGGTTCAACGCCGAATTTACCATCTATTTCAGAGACATAAACGACCCCAATTATCGGGAAAACACCGCCGTAGCCTCCACCTTGTTGGCACAAGGCGGCCAGCGCGCCATCGGCACGCGAATGCTGGATGAAGCCATCGAGCAAGTACAAAACCGCAACCAAGAGCTTTTCACCACCGTTACTATTGGCGGTAATGTGTACAGCGCATTCTTTTTACCCCTAACCGACCCGGACGGCAATGTTTATGCCACCATTTTTATGGGGCTGCCCTTGGCGTATATTAATGCGCAAATGAATTTTGTCATTTTTGCCGTAGCGGGCATGGGGGCGGCGGGGCTGCTGCTGGCGATGGTTGCCATGTTCTTCATATCCGGCCGGTTAATTTCCCCGGTAAAGACGCTGGCGTCCGTTGTTTCCGATATTAGCCACGGCAAATTAAATATCAACCGCAATCCCCATTTGCCCAACGACGAAATTGGCAACCTGACCCAAGACGTATACCGGCTGGCCGATGTTATTGACGGCATTGTGCAAGATTTGTCTGCCGCCCATGTACAATACATTGAAGTGGGCAACATGCACCACACCATAGACGCGAGCCGCTACGAAAATTCTTTCAAAGAAGTAGTAACCCGCGTAAATAATCTGCTGTCACAAACCACCACGGATATTGAAAGCATCGCCACCGTGCTGGGGCAAATAAGCGACGGCGATTTTGAAGTAGTCATGGACGCATCCGCCTGGGTGGGCGAATGGGCTTACATGCCCAATGCCATAAACAGCCTGCTGACCAACCTAAAAAGCGTCAGCAAGGAAATGGGGCAGATGATTATTTCAGCCACTTTGCAAGGCGACCTGACCTACAAAGCCGACGAGGACAGCTACAAAGGCGACTGGAATGCACTAATGAAGGGCCTCAATCACATGACCGCCACCGTCTCCGCGCCCATTACGGAAATTAGGGAGTCCATCGCGGTGGCAAACACCGGCAGTTACAACCCGCCAAAAGTAACAGGGAATTATATGGGCGACTTCCTGGCCATTAAAAACGACTGGAATGAATATGTTTCCGTACTGCCCATTGTTATGAAAGAAATCAGCGACTGCCTGGGCGCAATTTCCAGCGGCAACTTGACCCGCACCATTGCAATGGAGTTTGAAGGCGACTATAATGGCGTGAAACAATCTGTAAATAACATAGCCGCCAATTTGCACAAGACCATGTCGGAGATTCAAACCGCGTCGGTGCAGGTGTTGTCGGGGGCAAAGCAAATTGCTACCAGCGCGCAGGAATTAGCAAGCGGCGCACAAGAGCAAGCAGGCGCGGTAGAAGAGCTGAACGCCACCATCGATGTACTTAATCAACAAACACAGCAAAACGCTGACAGCGCATCCGCTGCCAGCGCCCTTTCCACCCGTTCCACCGCCAATGCCCAAGCGGGCAACGCCTCCATGCAGGAGATGCTGGCGGCTATGGCACAAATCAAAGATTCATCCGGCGAAATTTCAAAAATTATCAAAGCGATTCAAGACATTGCCTTCCAAACCAATCTGCTGGCATTGAATGCGGCCGTAGAAGCAGCGCGCGCAGGCGACCACGGCAGGGGTTTCAGCGTGGTGGCAGAAGAAGTGCGGAACCTGGCAGGGCGCAGTCAAACCTCTGCGTCCGAAACCACCGAGCTAATCGAAACATCCAACAGCCGCGTAGAAAGCGGGTCAAGCATTGCGGAAACAACATCCAAGGCATTGAATACTATTGTAAAAAGTGCCGCAGAAGTGTCCGCGCTGATAAACAACATTTCCATATCGTCCAGGGAACAGGCAGAGGGAATTAAACAAGTCAGCACCGGGCTTTCGCAAATTTCACAGGTAGTGCAAAATAATTCAGCCGTTTCGGAAGAAGCGGCGGCGGCCTCGCAAGAGCTAAATTCGCAGGCCGAAATGCTACAGCAATTGGTATCATTCTTCAAGCTGTAAACAATCGGAGGATAAAAGATGATAAAGAAGCTAGTCAATAATCTCACTGTAAAATCGCGCATTGTGCTGGTGCTGGTCATTGTGGTAATTTTCGCAACCGGGGCGGTCACGTTGGTTAGGGCCGCCCAAATAACCAACCAAATGAACGCGCTGCTTGAAGAACGGCTAAAGGGCAATGCCAACATGACCTTCGGCATTTTTGAAACCGTGGGCACGTACACCTGGTGGATGCTGGATGCCGCCGCCAACCACGCCCGCCGCGGGCTTACCGATGCAAGCTATGACATAGAATGGCAGCTGCAAAATTTGTTTAACGCCATGGGCTACGCAGAACAGGACGTCCGCTTCTACGAAAACATGGCGGTATTTGACGCAAATTTTAATCGGGTTGCCGTTGCCTACCCGGAGGGGGACATCCCCGACATACGCATGTTCCCAGACTATTTCGACATGCAGTTACAGGGGGCATGGATTTCCCCCGTATTTGAAAGCACCCAAAGCGGCCGGTTGCAGTTTATGTTTACGCAACCGGTCAAATATGAAAATAATGTAATCGGAATGGTGGCAATAACGGGAAACACCCAAATGCTGGCGTATTTTTTGCGCGATTTTGTGCAGGCGTATGACAGCTTCATTAATATTGCCGACCGCTCCGGCGTCATTTTCTTCTCTAACCGGCCGGAGGCGTACATGGGCCGCCATGTAAATGATTTGGGCGTAATAGAAGCCTTCGGCACGATTCCAATGAATGAAGTATTTGAACATAATTCTGCCCTTACAGGGATAGACAAAATAGCCTATGTCACCTTCGACCCGGCGCTTAACTGGACAATTGTCAGCTTTTTTGACGCCCACGCCGTAGAAAGCACCACGCGGCTGATATTTGAATCACTTCGTTTCACCGTAGGCGGGATAATTCTGGCGGCCCTGCTGATTGTCGTAATCATTCATTATTCCCTAAAGCCGCTGGGGGAGTTAGCCGCCGGCGCAAATGAAGTTTCCAAGGGAAATACCGATGTAACGTTTCACATTGCCCGAAATGATGAAATAGGGCAGGTGGCACACGCTTTTGCAGAAGCCGTAAACCACATGAAGCAGTCCCGGTTTCAAGCCGAGGCAGCATCGAAGGCGAAAAGTGATTTTCTGTCCAAAATGAGCCACGAGATACGCACCCCGATGAATGCCATCATCGGCATGGCGGAGCTTATCCTGCGGGACAATCTCACCCCCTCCGTAAGGGAACAGGCCGTAACCATCAGGCAGTCCGGCGACCATCTGCTTTCCATTATTAATGATATTTTGGATTTGTCCAAAGTAGAAAGCGGCAAGCTGGAGCTGGTAAAATCGGATTATCTGTTCCATTCCACCATTCAAGATGTAATAAGCATCATAAAAATGCGCATGGCAAACCCGGACGTCCGCTTTGCCGCCTATTTGCAGGCGGATATCCCCAACTCATTACACGGCGATGAAGTGCGGGTGCGCCAAGTGCTGTTAAATATCTTAACAAACGCGCTGAAATACACAAAAAAAGGACACTTTTCTTTCGACATAACAGGCGAGAAGAAAAACGAGGAAATTTACATCCTCACCATGCGCATTAAAGACACCGGCATTGGCATAAAACCGGAAGATGCATCAATGCTTTTTAAAGAATTTGCCCAATTTGATTTGGAGAAAAACCGCAACGTAGAGGGCACGGGGCTTGGACTTGCCATAACCAACAACCTCATACAGCTTATGGATGGGAACATCGAAGTTAAAAGCGTGTACGGCGAGGGCAGTGAGTTTATTATCACCCTGCCGCAAGGATATACCGACGGTAAAGCGGAAACGCCGCGCTTTTCAGATAAAACGGTGCTGCTGTATTGCCGCACCGCCCTATGCATCGATTATATCACCCGCGCGTTTGATGATTTGGCGGCGACCTACCACATAGCAAACAGCGCAGACGACCTAAATAATAAACTAGCCGAGGCTGAATGGGACTTTGTTTTCGCAGAAGCTGACATGGCATACACCGCAGACGAAATAGTTAAAAAACACCAGCGCACCACTAAAATTGTAATGCTTTCCGATTCTTATGATGCGTTCTATAAAGCAAGGGACAACCAGGATTTCTCGCTGCTGGTAATGCCCGCCTACTTTATTTCGATTGTAAATGTACTGAACGGGCGCGATGGAGATTATTTTATTGATAACCGAAGCGTGGAGCAGTTTGTCGCACCCAGCGCAAATGTGCTGATTGTTGACGATATAGAAACCAACTTAAAGGTAGGTCAAGGGCTATTAAAATTATACGGCATGAACATTGACACCTGCCTAAGCGGGAAAGCCTCCATTGAAGCCGTGCTGGCAAAAGAATATGACCTAGTGCTGATGGACCATATGATGCCCGAAATGGATGGCATTGAAGCCACAAAAATTATAAGAAGTCTGGGCGGAAAACATGCCAACATGCCCATCGTTGCCCTAACTGCAAACGCCATCGTAGGCGCGAGAGAAATGTTCTTGCAAAATGGGTTTGATGATTTTCTTTCCAAGCCGATTGAGGTCAACAAGTTAAACAGCATTTTGGCAAAATGGATACCCGCCGAAAAGCAAATGAAAGCCGAAATTATACCGACTGCCGATGCCGAAAGCGACAAAAAAATTGAGATATCCATTGAAAATGTTGATGTTGCGCGCGGGATAGCCCTCTCCGGCGGCAGTGCCAAGGACTATGTAGAAACGCTGGCAGTTTTCTATAAAAACGGCATGGCAAAAGTGGAGGAGCTAACGCAATGCCTGGAAGCCGAAAATCTTTCGCTGTACACCACCTATATACACGCGATGAAATCGGCCGGTGCAAATATCGGCGCAAACCAACTTTCCAGCGAGGCAATGGCACTCGAAACAGCCGGTATGAACCAAGACATCGACTTCATTAAAAATAACAACGGGAATTTCACCGACAATTTAAAGAAACTGCTGGCAAACATAAACGAAGTCATTGCCGCCAATACCGAAAAAACCGACACCGAAGCCCTTGACGAAACTGTAATGAAGGAATTGCTTGCCAAGCTAAAAATAGCCCTCGAAGCCTTCGACTTGGAAGCCATTGAAGAAATTTCTGATGAATTGCAGCCCTTCACGCAACTACCTGAAAAAGGAGGGATGGTAAGCAGTCTGCTGGAAAATGTTTTCCTTAGCCGTTACAAGCTCGCAGTACCGCAAATAGACGAATTACTATAAAAGAGGGATGGCGATATGAAAAACGTGAAAATAAAAGCTAGGCTTTGGATAATGGTGGCGGTTTCGATTGTTATGGCCATTATGGTGGCGGCGTTCGCCATTGTAAATCTTAATCGAATTTCCGGCTACATTACAAGGATTGACGAGTACAACGTAGCGCAGTTAAATCGGCTGGGGCGTATGACCCATTATTTCGATTCGCTACGCAGGCAAATCCGTGACGCGGTAATTACCGCTGACCCGGTAAAAACCGAGTACCATATAAATGAAGTATTGCGGCGGTACGGGCGGTTGATTGAATTGTCGGAGGCGTACCGGGCGCATTTAATTGCCATGGGCATTACCAGCGGCGAGGAATTTAATGTCATTACCGATTTTGTAAACGCGTTGCCCGGTGCGGCCGCCATTGTTATGAACATAGCCGGCTACGCAGAACGCAATGATGTAACGCGTGCTTTGTTTTACTTGGAAACGCAATGCGTCCCCTTTACCCAAAACATGACCGAGCAGCTGGCGCATCTTGCCAACTTAAACGAATCCCAATCCGAAGCCATGGCCACCGAGGCGCGGGTGTCAGTTTCTTCTGCGTACAGAAATATGGGGCTGGCCACAGGGGCGGGGGCAGTTGTTCAATTACTGCTTAGCTTGGTTGTTATAAAATCAATCGTCACGCCGCTGCGGCGCATGGTTACGGCTTCGGAGAATATCGCAAACGGCAACTTAACGATTAACCTCGACACAAGCGCCACCGACGAAACAGGCGAGCTGGCCAAAAAGCTGGCAATGGTAGTTTCAACCATACAGGGTATGGTCAGCGACATTTCCAAGCAATCCCATGAATTTAATGAAAACGGCGACATTGAATATCGGATAAATGCCGCCGCCTATCAAGGCGAGTACAAGCAAATGATTCAAAATTTAAACAAATTTACGGATGAAATTGTCACCGATGTACTGACGCTGTTGGATGCGTTAAGCAACATTGGCGAGGGCAATTTTAAAATTGAAATACGAAAATTGCCCGGCAAAAAAATTGTACTGAACAACACTATCAACACCCTTATGGAAAATTTAAACGCCGTAAGCGCGGAAATGGGGCAGATGATAATAGCCGCCACCCTGCGGGGCGATTTGACTTATGTAATTGACGCGGGCAAATACAAGGGCGATTGGCGCGCCCTAATGGCCGGGTTGAACCGCATAACAGAAACCGTAAGAAAACCCATCGCGGAAATCAGGCAATCTATTGCTGTATTGAATACGGGGAGCTTCACCCCGCCGCCCATCAGCGGAGATTACATGGGCGATTTTATGGCTATAAAAAATGACTGGAATGAGTATGTAAAGGTACTGCCCGTTTACATGCAGGAAATTGAACATTGCCTTGAAGCCATAGCAGGCGGCGTTTTGACCCGCACTATTGACATGGCATTTGAAGGCGATTATGCAAATATAAAGCAGTCGGTTAATCATATTACCGGAAATTTGCATAAGACGATGTCGGATATTTCGGTGGCTTCCGGTTCGGTGTATTCGGGGGCACGACAAATTTCACAAAATGCGGCGGCTTTGTCGGAGGGCACAAACACGCAAGCCACTTCGGTTGAAAAACTATCCTCGTCCTTTGCCATTATCTCCGACCAAACGGAGCAAAACGTGGCAAATGCCCGGCGCGCAAACAGCTTGGCGGACACATCGGCACACGATGCCCACGAAGGCCATACTGCCATGCGGCAGACCCTATCCGCCATGGAAGGCATAAAAGCGGACTCGGCCAGCATTACCGGCATTATTAAAACAATCCAAGGCGTTGCGTTTCAAACTAATTTGCTGGCGCTTAACGCCGCGGTTGAAGCGGCCCGCGCAGGCGACCACGGCAGGGGTTTCTCCGTAGTGGCCGAGGAAGTGGGAAACCTTGCCAGCAGAAGCCGAGATTCTGCGGCAGAAACGGCTATGTTAATTGGAAAATCAACCGAGGGGGTAGAATCGGGCTCGGCTATTGCGGCAACTACGGCAGAAGCACTGGACAGAATTGTATCGGGTGCGGACAAGGTGCGCGACATTATTAACGAAATTACCGACGCATCCCAAATTCAAGCGGAGGCCATTGGAAAAGTGAGCAGTGACCTTTCGCAGATATCCGGCGTTGTGCAAAATAACGCCGCTGTTTCCCAGCAGGCTGCGGCAACGGCACAAGAATTAGATGCCCAAGCAGCGGTATTACAACAATTGGTTTCGCGCTTCAAATTATAGAAAGGCAGGTGCAAGATGCATGATTCGAGGAAAACCATTTTTTTGGTTGATGATGAAATAATTAACCTAAAAATGGGAAAAAACGCCCTGATAGATTCTTATAATGTGTTTGCCATAGAATCGGGCGAATCTATGTTGGAATTGATTAATGACGTAACCCCCGACCTCATTTTGCTGGATGTAAAAATGCCCGACATGGATGGCTACGAGGCGATTCGTAGGCTAAAGGCAAGCAAAAAAACAGCGGAGATACCGGTGGTTTTTCTCACTTCGCTGAATAATGAAGAAATGGAATTAAAAGGGCTTTCGATGGGGGCGGTGGATTATATTGCAAAGCCGTTTTCTGCCCCATTGTTGTTAAAGCGGATAGAAATTCTGCTGTTGGTAGAATCGCAAAAGTGCGAATTGCTGGCGCAAAAGCGGGAATTACTCTTTTTCAATAACAATCTTAACCAATTGGTGGAGGAAAAAACGCAAACCGTCATCGAGCTTAAAGACGCCATTCTTTCCACCATGGCAGAGCTGGTGGAATACCGCGATGAAGTAACCGGCGGGCATATTGCGCGGACGCAATACTATGTAAAAACGCTGCTGCGCGGTATGAAGGCGTATGGCGTGCATGAGGCAGAATTGGCAGATATTGATGAGAATTTGGCGGTGCAGTCATGCCAGCTGCACGATGTGGGCAAAATTGCCATAAGCGATGCCATTTTGCTAAAGCCCGACAAATTGGCGGCAGATGAATTTGAAAAAATAAAAGAACATACGGTTTTTGGCGAGAAGGTTATCCTTGAGCTAAAGGCAAAAACAATGGACGGCGATTTTGCGGAATACGCTAGGATTTTCGCCATATCCCATCACGAAAAATGGGACGGCAGCGGCTATCCCTACGGGCTGGTTGGGGAAAAAATCCCTTTGCTTGGGCGGATAATGGCGATAGCCGATGTGTACGACGCGTTGGTAGAGTCGCGCCCGTACAAAGAACCTTTCACCCATGACGAAGCGGTGCAGATTATTCTCGATGGCAAGGGCAATCACTTTGACCCGGCGCTGGTAGATTTGTTTGCAGAAATTCACCCGGCATTCAAAAATAAAAATTAAAAGGATGATTAAAATGAAAAAATCAGTAATGATGCTTTGCGGCATGGCCGTTTTTGCGTTGCTGTTGTTTATTTCGTGCGGGCAAAATGAGGATGCGCCTGACACCGTGCGGGATGTAAATATTCTAATGCTTGCCAATATGCTGGGCGACATGGGGTATAACGACGGCATTGTATGGGAGCTGCGCGCCGTAGAAGAACGATTCCGCGCTGAACCCTATGTAAATATGTCGGTAAGCGTCTACGAGGTAACGGTCGGCAGCGGGGACGAACGGGAACGCATAGAGCAGGCATTTCAAAATGACAGCGATTTAGTGTTTGCTATTAACCATGCGACATTGCCCTTTCTTGAGCCTGCGGCGGCATTTTTCCCCGACAAGCGGTTCGTTTTGTTGGATATGGAGGCCATTGGGCCGAATATTATGTCCGCGTTGTTTAAACCAAACGAAGCTGCTTTTTTATGCGGTGCGCTGGCAGCGTTAATGTCCGAAACGGGCGTAATCGGCATTGTGTTGGGTGCGGATATTCCGGTTTTGCATGATTTTGCGGTGGGTTTTATCGATGGGGCAGTAATGGTGCGTCCGGATATCCAAGTTATTGTGTCCATTACCGGAAATTTTGGGGATGCGGCGCTGGCGTATGAAATTGCGGTTGGTCAATTTGAACGGGGTGTAGATGTCATCTTTGGTGCAACGGGCGGCGCAAGCCATGGGGTAATTCAAGCCGCCGCCAATCATGGGCACTATGTAATCGGGGTTGACTTAGACCAGACCAGGCATGTGTCGCCGGAGCTGGCAAGGTCGATTATTACCTCTTGTCTTAAAAATTTTGACGTATTAATCCCGCTTCTTATCGATGAATTTTTGGATGGTTCGCTTACGTTTGGCAATACGCGCCGATTCGGCATACAGGACGGCGCAGTGGGCATTGCCCGTAACGAAATTTATTTTGACCTTGTTCCGCCAAGCATTCAGCTGGAAATTGATGCGCTGGAAGCAAAGCTCGTTTCCGGGGAAATTCAGGTGCGCTCGGCACTCGAAATGACCCGCGCGCAAGTGGATGCGTTATTTGATTCCGTAAGGCCATGAAGCTGCGAAAAGCGTGGCAAACGTTTTTTATTTATACCTTATTAGTCATTGGGCTGCTGTTCACTACGTTGTTGATTGTGTTTTACAATTCGTCGGTGCAGCAGGAAATTGTCAACCGCGAAAGCATTGTAGAATTTGTTGAGCAGCAAAAATCATATCAAATCATTAATACCGTTAATAATATTTTTACGGAAATTTTTTTGCAGCAGCAGGTTGCCGAAACGGCGGCGATGTCGGTGTTGGCAAACACGGTTTTTTTATTGCAAATGGTGGACGCGCAAATATTCACGGCGGATTACCGTATCAATGAATTGATTTTGCACATCGGGCAATATCAGGCCATTGATATGCTTGTTTATAACACGGACACGCAGCAGGTATTCGGCTTGTTTGGCGGTGAGCCGTTTTCGGCGGATGTGCCGCAGTATGTATTCGCTCGGTTGTTTGACGGTCATGCACTGACGGATACCTTTCAACCGAACGAATTGTATATTATTGTGTGCGGCGTCAGGTCGGATGTGATACACCATTCCCTGTTGGCGGCCATTCAGCAATATGCGGACAGCTTTGTGCCGCTGGGCGATTTGCGCATGAATATTGATGTGCTGAACAATTACGACGGCCGGGGCGACTTTGCCACGCGCATCATCACGCCGTTTTTCCAGCGCGACAATTATGTTTTTATTAACGCCGGCAATGCCGATTATTTTGAAGCATTTGACCAAATTATCCAAACAGGCGCGGCGCTGGTGAATTTTTACGCGGATGGCGAGCTGGATAGAATCGTATACGCCAGGCTGTACCGTCCGTTCGATTGGATTGTGTCGGTCAGCATTAATGCGCGGGATATTCAGGAATTGTCCCTTGGGCTTGCCGACCAGTTTCAAGAACGGTTAAACCGAACCATGCTGATGATTGCGGTGCTAAGTCTGCTGGCGTTCATGGTGGCGTTAATGGCGTTTACCATGCTGGGCAGGCGGTTTTCCGGCCGAGCGGACAGCGAAATAAAAATGGTTGAAGAAGAAAGCATGGCAAAATCGTTATTTTTGGCGCGCATGAGCCACGAAATCCGCACCCCCATGAATGCCATTTTAGGCATGGCGGAGCTTATTCTGCGGGAAGAAATATCGGAACAGACCCGCGAGCAGGCGGTTATCATCCGCCATTCAGGCTCGCATTTGCTGACGATTATTAACGACATATTGGATTTGTCCAAAATTGAAAGCGGCAAATTGGAGCTGACCCCGGCGGAATACGCCCCCGCGTCGTTGATTAACGATTTAATAAACACCATAAAAGTACGCCTGCCGGGCCGCAAACTCCGCTTTATATTGAACATAAGCAGTGATATTCCCCAAACCTTGCAGGGCGACGCCGCGCGGGTGTATCAGGTACTCATCAATTTGCTGTCGAACGCGGTGAAATATACCGACAAGGGCTTTGTTGCGCTGGATATGGAGGGCCGCCGCAAGGGCGATACCGTGCAGTTACTCATAAAAGTCCGTGACAGCGGCAAAGGCATTAAAGAAGAAGATTTGGCGGGGCTTTTTCAGGAATTTACGCGGCTGGATGCGGAAGTAAACAAAAACGTGGAAGGCACGGGGCTTGGCCTAGCAATCACCCGCAGTTTGGTTCACCACATGGGCGGTACCATTGAGGTAGCGTCAACCTATGGGGTGGGCAGTACCTTCACCGTTATGCTGCCACAAATCATCAAAGACCCCGAAAAAATGGCAAAAGTAATCGCGCCCGAGGAAAAGCCCGTGATTGTTTTCGAGCGCAGGCAGCACCTTATCGAATCCATTCAGTACACGATGACGGATTTGGGCGTACCCTTCACCATTGCAGAAACCCACGCCCAATTTTGCCAAGGCTTGAAAAGCGGCAAATACGCGTTTGCCTTTGTGGCAGAACGGCTATACGACCTCTTCTGCGCCGAATGCCTGAGCTGCCAAACGCAGACGAAAATTATTTTAGTCAATCAATTCGATGATGAACGTGCGGTTAAAGACCGAAAATTCCCGGTTATCACCACGCCGCTGTATAGCCTTGCCGTAGTTTCGGTATTGAACAACAAGCCGACCGAGCGCGCCGACACCCGCAAAAGGGTACAACATTTTACTGCGCCTACGGCGAAGGTGTTGATTGTTGATGATGTGCAAGTAAATTTGAAGGTTGCCGACGGCTTGCTAAAGCCCTATCAAATGGCAACGACCCTTTGCGAAAGCGGCCAAGCCGCCATTGAAGCCGTAACGCAGGGCACGTTCGACCTGGTGCTGATGGACCACATGATGCCGGGCATGAGCGGGGTCGAGGCAACCGGCATTATGCGCGAAGTCGGCGTCAGCATCCCCATCATCGCCCTGACCGCGAACGCCATTGTAGGCGCGAAGGAAATGTTTTTGGACGCAGGCTTTGATGATTTTCTTTCCAAGCCCATTGAAGTGGCGCTGTTAAATACGATGCTGGCAAAGTGGATACCCAAAGAAAAACAGGAACAAGCTGATTTGGCAGCGGCGGTTAGTGACGCGCAGCTGGATATCCGCATCGAGGGCGTTGACACGGTACGGGGGCTGGCGCTGTTCGGGGGCAATGCCCGGTTGTACATGGATATTATCACGTTGGTGGGCCGCAATTACGCCAAAAAACTGGACAATTTAACCAATCACCTCGAAACGGGCGACCTGCATTTGTACACCGTCCGCGTACACGCGCTGAAAGCCGTTTTCGCCAATATCGGGGCAGATGCGCTGTCTACAGAAGCGCAAAATTTGGAGGACGCCGCTGACAGGCAGGATAGTGCATTTATCCAAACGCACCACCCCCTTTTCGCAAAAAATATGAAGCGGCTGATAAAGCATATAAATGAAGCAATAGGCGATGAAGGCGAAAACAACGAAGATTTTGATGAGGCGGCGATGTTTGGCAAACTGGCTGATTTGCGGGCGGCGCTTTCGACCTTCGATGTCGTTGCCATTGATAAGATTGCTGAAAATATGCAAAGCTTTACCCGCCACCCGACCCATGGCGATGCCATAAGCGAGCTGCTGCGGCTTGCCTTCGTCAGCAAATACAAACAGGCCGAAACACTGGCGAACAACATTTTATCGGAGGTGACGAAATGACCCATTACGAACCCTATGATTTTGCCAACCGCATGAAACGACCGGTTATCGTGGTTGCCATCATCTATTCACTGGTAAAATTTTTTAACCATGTTATTTTTTATCCGGATTATGCCCTCTCCCGGTTAATTTCCGGCAGTGTGCTAATTGCTGTTACGTATGCATTAACGCGGTTTAATTTGTCTGCGCGTATGGCGGCCATTGTTTTGCCCTTGTCCTTCGTTGCCATTGAGCTGGCCGTTGTGCTGCTGACCGGCGGCGATAGGCTAACCTATATATTTTTTATTGGCACGGGGTTGCTTAGTTTACTGTTTGTTGACACGGTTGGCTTGACCATCAAAATGGTGACTACCTGCGCGGTGGTGCTGCTTTTACTGTTCGGGCTGGACATGCGTATATTGTGGGTTGATGCGCCCATCGCCGATGAAGTATTTAATTTTTTGGGCACTTTTGTGATTTATGTCATATTGTTTATGCTTAGCCGGTATTCCATGGGCACGCTTGCCGGATTTAGGCAGATGCGGCATGAATTGAAAATAATTGAACAGCAACGCGCGCAAGAAGAAAAAGAACGCGAAGCCCACCAATTATTGCGGCTATATTTAGACGCCGCGCCGTTAATTATTGAAGTGTGGGACGACCAAATGAATTTTGTTGGCTGCAACCAGCGGGTGCTGGATTTATTTGAAGTATCCAGCGAGCGCGAATATTACGAGCGGTACTTTGAATTTGTCCCGGAGATTCAACCCTGCGGCACGCCTTCGCAGGAATTGATGAGTAACTACGTAGAGCAAACGCGGCGGGAAGGGTTTTCTACCTTTGAATGCACGCATATTTTACCCGGCGGGGAGCTTATGCCCGTGGAGGTAAACACCGTGCGCCTAATTCACGAAGGCAAAACGTTGTTTGTCGCCTACAATCGGGATTTGCGCGAGATAAAAGCCGCCATGCAGCGGGCGAAAGAACATGACCGCTTCCAAGTCATGCTGAATTCATCGCCCAATTTAATTGTGGTTATCAGGCAAGACGGCAGCGTTATGGATGTAAACCAGGTTACGTGGGAATTTTATGGATTTGAAACGAAACAGGGCTATATCGAAGGGGTTCATAAAACTATGCCGGAATTTCAACCCGGCGGGGAAGATTCTATTACCAATATGATTGAATTTTATTCCGGCGTTTTCCAATCCGGCGTGACTACGGAGTACAAAAACTGGATGCTGCAAACCGTAACAGGCGAGCCGCGCCCCGTTGATGTCACCGCCGTGCCCATACAAATTGACGGGGAAAACTGCATTATCCTGCACGCAACCGACCTGCGCGAACGCTATCGGCTAAAAGAATTGCAAGAAGTGGAATGGAAGCGGGAACAAGAAAGCAAAATGCGCGAAGCGGAGCAAAAAGCCGCCAGCCACCTGCGCCAAATTTATGACGCCAACCCCATCCCCTCCAGCATGTGGAGCGTTGACCTAAAGCCGCTGGATTGTAATGAGGCAATGGTTAGGCTGCTGGCGCTTGACGGCAAGGCGGATTTTATCAACAAATTCCCTGCGCTTAACCCGGAATTTCAGCCCTGCGGGCGTTCTACGGCGGATAAGATAGCCGAAGTTGTCGGCGAGGCCATAAAACATGGCCACCACCATTACGAGTGGACGTTCGTATCAACAACGGGCGAGCCGATTGTCGGTTCATGCGTTTGCGTGCTGGTAGACTTGGGGGATGCGCAGGTGCTTTCGGTGCATTTTCAGGATTTGCGCGAAATTCGCGCGGCAATGCAACAAGAGCGCGCCGCGGAAGAACGAACGCGGGTGCTGCTTGACTCTTCGCCCACGGCAGGTTTTGTACTGGACGAAAATCAACGCGCTACCGGGTGCAACCAAGCCGCCATCGATTTATTTGTTACAAAACCGGGCGAGGCACTGGCCGAAACCTATCCCGACATGGCTTGCTTCAAAGATTGTGTGCCCAATTGCCAAGGCTGCAAGGATTATGGACGCCGCAGTTGCTGCGCCCGCCAGTACCTTATTGCCAACAACCGAAAAATTTTTCCCGGGTACGACACCAATGCAGCCGCCATCGAGCAAATGCTAAAAGAAGGTACGGCAGCGGCGTTAAACACGGGTAAGCGCCAAATATCCGAATTTGAATATCTTACCTTGTATGGCAAAGTAATTCCGGTGGAAATAACCGTGGTGGCACTGCGCTACCGCGATGGGCACGGGCTGGCCATTTATGTGCGCGATTTGCGCGAGATGCATTTGATGCAGGCTGAAATAATTCGCCGCGAAATGGCCGAAAACGAAAGCCTTGCCAAGTCGCAATTCCTGGCGCGCATGTCCCATGAAATCCGCACCCCCATGAACGCCATTTTGGGCATGGCGGAGCTGGTACTGCGCGAAAATACCACCAGCCAAGTCCGCGAACAAACGGAAATTATCAAGCAATCGGGCAATCATCTGCTTTCTATTATCAACGACATACTGGACTTATCAAAAATAGAAAGCGGGAAGCTGGAGCTGGTTGAGGCGGAATATATGCCCGCATCGGTCATTAACGACATTGTCAATATTATAAAAGTGCGGCTGGCGGGGCGCAGGCTGCGGTTTATCTTAAACATCAGCAGCGATATTCCGCATGGGCTTTGGGGCGACGCGGTGCGCGTGTATCAAATTATCATGAATCTGCTGGGCAATGCGGTGAAATATACCGAAACAGGCTTCGTTGCCCTGGACATGTCCGTGGAAAGAAACGGCAACCATGCCGAGCTGCGTATAAAAGTGCGGGACAGCGGCAGGGGCATTAAAGAAGAAGATTTGACCGGGTTGTTTGATGAATTTGTTCGGTTGGACACGGATGCAAACGCAGGCATAGAAGGCACGGGGCTTGGGCTGGCAATTACCCGTAGCTTGGTGCAGCACATGGGCGGTACTATCGAGGTCGAATCTATCTATGGCATGGGTAGTACCTTCACCGTTACGTTGCCGCAACACATTAAAGACCACGAAAATATGGCGGCGGTAATTTCGCCGGAGGAAAAACCGGTGCTTGTTTTCGAGCGCAGAAAGCACTGTGTCGAATCGATTATCTACACCATGGAGGACTTGGGCGTGTCGTGCCATGTGGTAGACACCATGGCGCAATTCTATGATGCATTAGAAAGCAGCCGCTATGCATTCGCATTTGCGTCGGAAAAATTGTACGATAATTTTTGCAATACGCATCCGGACTTTGCAACGCAGACTAAAATGGTGCTGGTTAGCCAGTCCGACGACGGCACTGCGCCAAAGGACAGGGGGCTGCCGGTGCTGCAAACGCCCATTTACTGCCTGGCGGTTGCGCCGCTGTTAAATAACACGGTGTCCGACCATTCCTATGTCAGCAAAAACCTGCAATATTTCATCGCGCCCGATGCAAAGGTGCTGATTGTTGATGATGTTCAGGTAAACTTGAAGGTTGCGGACGGTTTGCTAAAGCCCTATCAAATGACGGCAACCCTTTGCGAAAGCGGTCAAGAAGCCATTGACGCGATAAAAGCCCAAAGTTTTGACCTTGTGCTGATGGACTATATGATGCCGATAATGAGCGGCGTTGAGGCGGTAAAAATAATCCGCGGGCTGGAAGCCGGCAAAAACCTGCCCATCATTGCGCTGACGGCAAATGCCATCGTAGGCGCGAAGGAAATGTTCTTGCAAACGGGCTTTGACGATTTTGTTTCAAAGCCCATAGAAGTGGCGCGCCTAAACGACATTTTAACCAAGTGGATACCCAAAGAAAAACAACGCGAATTTACCGCCGTCGCCGATGAAGCGCAGCCCGAAGCCCTTACGATTCAAATTGATGGGGTGGACACCGCGAAAGGACTGGCGCTGTCCGGCGGAAACATCCCGCTGTATTTGGATTTAATCGCCACATTCGGCGTTGAATGCCCCAAAAAGCTGGCGGAATTAACCCGATGCTACGAGGCAGAGGACATCCCCCTGTATACCATCCACGTACACGCGCTGAAAACGGCCTGTGCCAATATTGGCGCAGACGCCGTTTCCAAGGAAGCCGAAAACCTGGAAAACGCCGGAGACAGGCGCTATGTAGAATTTATCCGAAAGCACCATGGCCGCTTTACCGCCAATTTGGCGCGGCTACTATCGGACATAGCCCAGGCAATGGCCGCCAGCGAAAAACCGCCCCACGCAGACTATGACAATAATGTCGTGTTCAGCAGCTTGGCAGCATTAAAAACCGCCCTTGAAGGGTACGATGTGGCCGCCATTGATAATATTTCCGTAAACATGCAAGACTTTACCCAACATCCAACTTACGGCGAAGCGATAAGCGAGATATTACGCCTCACCTTCGTCAGCAAATACAAACAAGCGGGTGAGTTGGTCAATCAAATACTAAAAAATCAGGAGGAATGAACATGAACCGCAAAAAAGTGTTTATCGTCGATGACGAGGTTGTAAACTTGAAGATGGGGAAAAATGCCCTGTCCGACCAGTACGATGTGTTTCCGCTGGACTCGGGCAAGGCAATGCTGGACATGCTAAAAAATGTACAGCCGGACTTGATTCTGCTAGACATCATGATGCCCGAAATGGACGGGCACGAAGTGCTGAAACAACTAAAAGCCAACAAACAAGCGGCCAACATCCCGGTAATCTTTTTAACATCAAAGGGCGACATCGGCACGGTGCTGGAGGGCATTTCGGGCGGCATTAACGACTACATTGTAAAGCCCTTCGACCCAACGCAACTGCTAACACGTATCAATGCACAGTTTGATAAGTAGTAGCATCCCCCCTCCCCCCCGAGAACGCTGAATTCTCGGGGGGTATTGCTTGTGAGTAAAGCAGAAAATGAAAACATTAAGGACGAAGCATGAATAAAACCCTTGTGAACAAAATCAAACCCCTACTAACTTATGCCGCACTACCCATTCTTCTTGCGGCACTTTTTTTATTGTTGGCGGACACGACTTCTGCGCCATATCGGGAAGTCCACGGCGAAAACGGCGTGTGGGACTTGCGGGAATTTGATTTTGAGAATTACAATGCGCTGCTTGTAGGCGATGTGGCGTTTATCCCATACGCGCTGCTTGCCCCGGATGAATTTGCCGCCCGAAGCAGTGATGTACGTGTCGGCAACACAGCCAATATAACGTTCCTCACAAGCCGGGTGGTTATTCTTGTGTCTGATGATGAATGGTACACATTTGCCCGTGATTCCATATTACATTCCCATCGCCAGTATGCAAACGGCGAGTGGCTTTCATTTGCTGCGCGGGGCAGACCGGGTTATAACAGGGAATCTGAAATAGCGGGTGAGGGTAAAATTGTTTTTACGGTTCGTCCTCAAAACGGAGTGATAGAACTTGTACAGCAATCCTCCAGTTTTGTTCACGCCCGCAATGACCATCACATGGGTTGGCGCGTAGGGGTGGGCGTGGAGATTTTATATGAATCCCGCGCAGCGGATTTTTTGCGGGGAATTGAAATAGGCATTTTTTTCTTGCTGTTTCTATTGTTTTTATTGATGTTTTTTACGTTGCAAAGAAATCATAAAGTTACCCTGTATTTTTCCCTCTTTTGCCTAATGTGGGTAATGCGTATGGGTGTAACGGGTGTATGGCCGTTTACGGTGCTTATGCCGTGGATGGATTGGGTTTTGAAATTTCGCATACAATACATCGCGCTGCCTGTGGCTGCCATTTTTACCTTCGCCATAATCAATACACTGTTTCCAAAAATACTGCAAAAAATCCCTTTGCGTATGCTCTATATTTCTTCGGCGGCGTTGATTGTTTTATACCTGTTTGCCGATACCGTTTTTATGAGCCATGTCCTGCTGGTGTCCTACGGTATTTTTGGACTTGGTATTCTATATATACTTTTTTGCTTCGTGCTAAAAGTGCGGAATGTAAATATTGAGCAAGGGATTTTTATAGGCGGCATGGTGCTGTTCATGTTTGCCGCCGTTTCGGACTTTTTCTATTTTTCGTTTGACTTCATCGTTGTGCCCTTTGAAATGACCGGTGTGGGTATGCTGGTGTTCGCCCTGTGTGCCGCCGCTTCTGTTTTTATTGTGACGATGAAAGAAGTGGAAAATGCCAAAAAAGCCGAGCAATTGGCGGTTGCCGAAAGTGCCGCCCTTGACAGCTTAAACCGCATGAAAACAATATATCTTACCGACCTGACCCACGAAATCAAAACGCCCCTTACCATTGTTTCTGTCCATGTGCAAAAAGCATTGCACCGCTACGCAAAAAATGGCGGGGCTGATGAGCAGATTGCCGACTCGCTGAAACGAGCGCAGGAAGTAATCATGCGGATGTCGCGCATGGTAGAAAACGCATTAAAAATGTCATCATTACAAGAAACGGACGGATATGCAAAAAT
>Ga0209755_10003385_pt1 | contig 20077 bp, 20 predicted proteins | sample TergutCo191P1_FD_187301 | JGI IMG/M metagenome (GOLD analysis project Ga0209755, IMG submission 187301) | Cornitermes sp. P1 segment gut microbial communities from Petit-Saut dam, French Guiana - Co191P1 (SPAdes) (version 2) | ecosystem: Host-associated > Arthropoda: Insects > Digestive system...
GATTGCGATTGTGTCTTCTACAGAAGGTTCCGCCGTGTATACCTGCTGGAAACGCCTTTCCAGAGCCGCGTCCTTTTCGATATGTTTGCGGTATTCGTCTAACGTTGTCGCGCCTATGCAGCGCAGTTCGCCTCTTGCCAGCGCGGGCTTGAGCAGATTGGAAGCGTCTGTCGCTCCTTCGGCGGCTCCGGCTCCCACAAGCGAGTGCATTTCGTCTATAAAGAGGATGATTTTCCCGTCTTCCGCCTGAACATCGTGAATTACGGCTTTCAGGCGTTCTTCAAACTCGCCGCGGAATTTCGCTCCGGCGACAAGAGCACCCAGATCAAGGGCGAGAAGTTTTTTTCCTTTTAACCCTTCCGGCACATCGCCCGCGACAATTCGGCGGGCAAGCCCTTCGACAATCGCCGTCTTTCCCACTCCGGGCTCTCCGATTAAAACCGGATTGTTCTTTGTGCGGCGCGATAGCACCTGCATGCAGCGGCGTATTTCTTCATCGCGCCCGATAACGGGATCGAGTTTCTCCTGACGCGCCAAAGCCGTCAAATCGCGGCAGTAGCGTTCCAGCGACTGGTATTTTTCCTCCGGGTTCTGATCCGTTACGCGCGTGTTTCCCCTGACATGCTTCAGCGCGCCGAGAACCGCGTTCTTGTTAACGCCGGCTTTATTTAAAAGATCGGCCGTTTTGCCTTCGCTTGCGCAAATCGCGATAAGAATGTGCTCTGTTGAAACAAAATCGTCTTTGAGCGCGGACGCTTCAACTTCTGCCTTTGCCAGAATTTTTGATACTGCGGATGAATATAAAACCTGCGCCGCTTCTCCGTAGACCTTCGGTGTCGCTTTCACCAGCGCTTCTGCGCCCGTTACAATATTATCAGCGCTGCCGCAAATACGCTCGATAACCGGCCGGACAATTCCGTTCTCCTGCCCAAGAAGCGCCAGCAGAAGATGTCCGCATTCGATTTGGGAATGATCATTTTTCTGCGCAATGCTGGCGGCTTCGTTTAAAGCCTCCTGCGCCTTTATCGTAAATTTTTCTACATCCATGACATTATCCTTTTTCTATAAAATAACCAAATTCACTTGACAATGCAATACGATTCTGTTATATAAAAATATGGAAACCGCTGTTGAAATTAAAGAAACCAGAAAAAATCAAATAATAGAAAAACTTTCAACATATTATTCGCTGAATTACATGTCGCTGGAAGAATACGAAAGACTGATAGCGTACAGCAACAATATCGAAACTGATAAAGAGCTGGACATTCTGGAAAATATAATCGAAGGAACCCGCAGCCAGAGCGGAATGAAGAACGATGACAGCGAACCGTCTTACCAGTCATTGGAAAACCAGAGAGAGTATTATACGATACTGTCATCAAGAAAAACCTCCGGATCAATTTTAAAAAAGGAAAATGTTAAATTAATAAACATACTCGGAGAACATCAGATAATTCTGGGCGATGACGATTTGGTCAGAAGAGAAACCGCAGTCGATGTAATGGTGCTGCTTGGAAGCGTGATTATTTATGTGCCGGAAAATGTGGAAGTAATATGCAGGGCAATTCCTCTGCTTGGCGAGATAAAAACGAAAGACAATGTCGAAAACAAAGGAAAGGACAAAAAGCTGATTATTACGGGAAACGTTATTCTTGGAAATATCACTATAAAAAGGCAAAAAAACTCCCGTTTCAGCTTTTTCAGGAAAAATTAACTAAAAACATTGACAAATCTCCAAAAATTGTCGAATATTACATTATATGGAGACATTTTGAAAACGGTATTTGTTGTAGATGACAGCGACACAAATCTTTTAATGGCTGAAGAAGCTCTGGAAGATGATTACAATGTGATGACCGTGCCGTCCGCGGCAAAAATGTTCTCTCTCCTGGAAAAAAAAATACCTGATTTGATTTTATTGGATATTGAAATGCCTGTAATGAACGGGTTTGAAGCGCTGGAAAAGTTAAAAGCCGGCAGCTGGAAAGACATTCCGGTAATTTTTTTAACCGGAACAACAAACGAATCTATCGAGCAGCAAAGCTCAAAATTGGGCGCTGTTGGTCTTATTACAAAGCCTTTTTCCGCTCCTTCGCTGATAAGTTGTATTAAGACGCATATATAGCTCAACAGACAGTTTTTTGCGCGGGTTTCATCAGCAGATGGAGGTTCTTGATGCATTCTCTTTTTGAGGGGCGGACAATAAACAACATTTTCACGCAGATGCTGATAATCATTGTGGCATTCGCGGTTATGGGCACATCAAGTTTCTTTTTCGCAAGCAGCATTGAACGCAGACATCTTATTAATGACGCGGAAAAAGCGATAGCCTTTAAAGAAAAAGAAATTACATCAAGTCTTCTTGAATCGGAAACATTCCTGAACGGTTACTCCTTAACAATCCGCTCCATGCTTTTGGAAGGCGAAGAAGAAAAAAAAATCTTCTCATACATGACTGCGCTGACCGGCAGCCTTTTAAAGGATCAGGATCATCTGATGGATTTGTACAACACTCAGGGCTATTTCCACAAACTGGGCGGGAAATATGTCTCAGGCAGAAACTGGGTTCCTCCCGATGTTTATAATCCGCAGGATTACCCCTGGTATAAATCGGCTATGGACGCGAAGGGCAGAATTGTCATTTCCGAGCCGTACAGGGAACCAATGACAAACATTGAAGTCTTTTCATTCTCCCGCTGCCTTTTGGACGGAGATGAAAACGTGCTGGGAGTTATCAGTCTGGAAATAGACATGAGAAGGATTTACAGATCCGTCATTGCGATTGATCTGACAAACAGCAGCTATGGAATACTGATGAACAGAAGACTGGAAATTATGGCGCATCCCGAGCCGTTCCTAATCGGCGAATATTTGGGCAATATAACGAGCGGCGCGGCGCAGCTTGCCGCGAAACTTGAAAGAGGAGAGAACATTCTCCAGCGAAGATTGAAAAATTATATGCACGAAGATTCTATCGTATTTATTATCAAGATAAAGTACGACTGGTTTCTGGGCATTTTCATTCCCGTCAATGAATACAACAGCAGCGTTACCAGCATGGCGGCTTTCCTGATCGTTCTGGGAAGCGTACTTGCGGCGGCTCTGTGCTTTATGATGTACCGAATCTCGCTTGCGAAAAAAATATCCGACATGAGAACACAGCAAAAGAGCAACTTCCTTGCGACAATGAGTCATGAAATACGCACTCCGTTAAACGCCATTTTGGGCATGACGGAAATCCAGATGCAGAGCAACTCGCATCCGCCGTCTACGGTCGAAGCCTTTATGAAGATAAACAATTCCGGCAATCTTCTTTTAAACATTATAAACGACATTCTTGATCTTTCAAAAATAGAGGCGGGCAAGCTTGAACTTGTGCCCGTCAAGTACGAGGTTTCAAGCCTGATAAACGACATTGTCCAGTTGAACCACATCCGTTACGAAAGCAAGCCGATTGAGTTCAAGCTGGAAGTGGACGAAAACATTCCTTCGATACTTCTTGGCGACGAGCTTCGCATTAAACAGATACTGAACAATCTTTTGTCCAATGCCTTCAAGTATACGGACAGAGGGCAGGTTACGCTTTCCATAAGCGCCGAATGTGTGGGACGCGGAGGCGCCGTTCTTGTTACCCTGATTTTCCAGGTCAGCGACACGGGACAGGGCATGTCTTCTGATCAGGTCGCCAAGCTGTTTGACGAATACACAAGATTCAATCTTGAAGCGAACCGCACAACAGAGGGCGCCGGTCTTGGCATGGCCATTACGCGCAATCTGGTTGAACTGATGTTCGGCAAGATAACCGTAAAGAGCGCTGTCGGCGAAGGCACAACCGTCAATGTCCGCCTTCCGCAAAAAACGGCGGGCGCGGGGATTAGCGGCATTATCGGGAAAGAACTCGCGGATACTCTCAGGCAGTTCCGTCTCGGAAACACGTTAACAATGAAAAGATCGCAGATTAAACATGAGTATATGCCTTACGGCAGCGTGCTTATCGTTGACGATGTTGAAACAAATTTATATGTCGCCAAGGGGCTCATGGTTCCGTACGGATTAAAAATCGATCTCGCGACAAGCGGTTTTGAGGCGCTGGACAAAATCAAAGAAGGCTCCGTTTACGACATTATTTTCATGGATCACATGATGCCCAGGATGGACGGCATTGAAACGACAAAACAGCTTCGCGAGCGCGGATACACGCGCCCGATTGTCGCCCTGACAGCCAACGCCATCGCCGGACAGGCTGAAGTGTTCATGAAGAGCGGTTTTGACGGCTTTATCTCCAAGCCGATTGATATCCGCCAGCTTAATGTTTCACTTAACAGACTGATCCGCGACAAACAGCCGGTTGAGGTGGTGGAAGCCGCCCAGCGCGAAAAAGCCGAACTGGATAAGAAACACAAGCCCGCCGCGAATCAGCCGATTGATGATCAGCTTGCCGGAATTTTTTCGCGGGATGCCGCAAAGGCGCTTTCGGCGATTGAAAGCGTATTGAAGAACAATTTGCGCGGAGAAGACGATATTCACATGTACGTCATCAACGTGCACGCGATGAAAAGCGCTCTTGCAAATATCGGGGAAAGCGAGCTTTCCGCCTACGCCTTAAAACTGGAACAGGCCGGCAGGGAGAAAGATACCGGCGTAATGCTCTCGGAAACGCGGGATTTTCTGGAGAATTTGCAAAAAGTTATTGACAGGATAAAACCGAAAGAAGACGACAATAAAACCGAAGACACCGATGAATCTCTCGCTTTCCTTAACGAAAAACTGACTGTTATAAAAGAAGCCTGCGAAGCTTATGATAAAAAGGCGGCAAAAAACGCGATTAATGAATTGAGAGGAAAGAACTGGTCGCATAAAATAAAAGAACTGTTAAATCAATTGTCCGAGCACCTGCTTCACAGCGAGTTTGACGACGCATCCTCATTAATTGATAAACATAAAACATAAAATGTCCGCGCTGTCCATAATTTTTTTAATTTTAACCGCAGTACTCCTGATAATAATATTTTTTATTTTAAGAAGAAACAGGATAGCGCATGAATATACAAGCATTGTAATGTCCCGTCTCAGGGAAGAAAGAAAGGATTTTGAATCGACCGCGCACTGGTATAAATCCATTCTTGACGCCGTTCCTCTGCCAATAACAGTCACTGACGAAAAAACATGCTGGACATTCGTCAATTCGCGCGTTGAGGATTTATTAAACGTGCGGCTTGATGACATAAAGGGCAAACCGTGCAGCAACTGGGGCGCGTCCATCTGCAATACACCTAACTGCGGAATTGAATGCGCGAAAAGAGGAGTCAAGCAGACATTCTTTACACATAACGGATTTTCATACATGGTTGATATCGAAATCCTGAAAGACATTAACGGTAAAACCGCGGGTTACATTGAAGTTGTGCAGGATATTACCAAGATGGAAGAAATTACAAAAAAGCAGATGGACGCGGAAGCCATAAGCAGGGCAAAATCATCATTTTTGGCGACAGTAAGCCATGAGATACGCACTCCGCTTAACGCGATTCTCGGCATCGCCAATATTGAAATGCAGGATCGTTCAAATTCCCGGAAGACCAGAGAAGCGCTTGCGAATATTTACAGTTCGGGCGATTTGCTGCTTCATATTATCAACGATATTCTTGATCTTTCAAAAATAGAAGCCGGTAAACTTGAGATTGTTCCGGCCGATTATGATGTTCCGGATTTAATAAATGACGTGGTGCATTTAAACATAGGCAGGATAAATAACAAACCGATAGAATTTCATCTGAATATAAACGAAGATATGCCAAAAACAATTTTCGGCGATGAAATCCGCATTAAACAAATTTTAAACAACATTCTTTCTAATGCTTTTAAATACACGGAACAGGGCGATGTGACTCTTTCGATAGACAAAGAAATTATTTACAGAAACGCCGATTATGATACTACGCTGATTTTTAAAATCGCGGACACGGGTCAGGGAATGACCAACGATGAAATAGATAACCTGTTCAATGAATATACGCGCTTTAATCTGGATACCAACCGTTCAACAGAAGGCACGGGACTTGGCATGAGTATTACGAAACATCTAATTCGTTTGATGAACGGAGAGATTTATATTGAAAGCAAACCGGACGAAGGCACATTATTTACAATTCGTCTGCCGCAGAAGAAATCCGGTTCCGCTGTTATTGGAAAAGAAATTTCCCAAACCCTGCGGCGTTTTGATTATGATACCTCTCCGATAATCAAAAACACCATGATAGATCGCGATCCAATGCCCTACGGCAGCGTTTTAATTGTGGACGATGTTGATACAAATCTTTATGTCGCAAAGGGTCTTATGTCCCCGTACGATTTAAAAATTGAACTGGCGTCCAGCGGTTTTGAGGCGATTAATAAAATCAGCGGCGGAAACATTTACGATATTATTTTTATGGACCACATGATGCCTAAAATGGACGGCATGGAAACCGTTAAAAAATTACGCGAAGCCGGATATAACCATCCGATAATCGCGTTGACAGCTAACGCGCTTGCCGGACAGGCGGAAACATTCATGAATAACGGCTTTAACGACTTTCTATCAAAGCCGATTAACATACATCATTTGAACAGTCTGCTTAATAAATATATACGCGACAAACAGCCAAAAGAAACTGTGGAAAACGCGCGGCGAAATATAGAGATTGCGGAAAACAATGAAACCCCGCGTAAACCGGCAAACGGAGAATTAACGCGCGTTTTTACAAAAGACGCGAAGAAAATGGCAAAAAACATCAGTGCCGCCATAAAAAACAATTTCCGTAAAGATGAAGATTTAAATGAATTTACTATGAATTCCCATTCCATAAAAAGCGCTCTTGCCGGAATCGGAGAACATGATCTTGCGGCGGCGGCGAACGATCTTGAACAGGCTGGAAGGAGCGGAAATTTTGATCTGATACTGGCAAAAACGCCGGTATTCCTTGACTCGTTAAATGCAATTATTGAAAAATATGATATTGTTGACAGCAATAATACAGCAGCCGAAGATTCAAAGGAATCAATGGAAAACCTGTCCATCGGACTTTTAGAAATTCAAAGAGCGTGCGAAGCGTTTGATAAAAGAACGGCAAAAAGCATATTAAACGGACTTCAAAAAAACAGATGGTCGCCTGCCGCCGCCGCTTTAATGGAAAAAATAGCCGAATGTCTTCTTCACAGCGAATTTGAAAAAGCGTCATCTTTGGCGGATGATTTTTTATGCACCTTAAAGAAGTAAAGGGCATTTTAAGCGCATCCAACGGAATGAATATCAGCCGGGGATGCACCCACGGCTGTATTTACTGCGATTCAAGGAGCAAATGTTATCAGATTAACCACGACTTTGAGGACGTGCAGATTAAATCAAACGCGCCTTCTCTTTTGGAAAAGTCGCTGAGCGGGAAAAGAAAAAAATGCGTCATTGGCACAGGCGCGATGAGCGATCCGTACATTCCCATTCAGGAGAATCTTAAAAACATCCGTTCCTGTCTTGAGATTATTGACAGATACGGTTTCGGCGCTGCAATTCAGACAAAATCGGATTTAATTATGCGCGATCTTGATCTATTAACAAGCATTAATAAAAAAGCGAAATGCGTTGTTCAGACTACCTTAACCACTTTTGATGAAGACCTCTGTAAAATACTTGAACCAAATGTTTGCGGTACAAAACGCCGTTATGACGCGCTAAAAATATTTCAAAAAGAAGGCATTCAAACAATCGTATGGCTTTGTCCTTTTTTGCCCTTTATTAATGATACGGAAGAAAATCTGCGCGGCCTTTTAGATTACTGCGCTGACGCGGGCGTGTACGGAATCCTCTGCTGGGGAATCGGAATGACTCTAAGGGAAGGCAGCCGCGATTATTTTTACCGGAAACTTGACGATCATTTTCCCGGTTTAAAAGAAGAGTATCATAAAAAATTCGGATATAAGTATCAAATTACAAGCGGTAACAACAACAGACTGATGAAACTGTTAAATGCAACCTGCGAAAGGCGCGGCATTGTCACGGGAGTGGAAAAATTGTTCGGTTATATGCGCGCGTTTGAAGGGGAAGAAAACGATCAAATGGAGTTGTTTTAACCGGGAATTGTTATATACTATTATAAAAGGAGTAAATCATGGACACATTTGAGGCTATTAAAAAACGCTGTAGTTTTCGCGGCTCATACAAAAACATACCCGTTCCCCGTGAAGATTTGAAAAAAATTCTCGAAGCCGGTCTTGCCGCGCCAAGCGGCTGCAACAGGCAGACAACATCCCTTATCGCGCTTGACGATCCGGAACTGATCAAAGAGATAACCGGCATGGTAAAGAAAAACGGTTTCTCCGGCTCAAACCCTCCCGCGGGAATATGCGTTTTGACGCAAAAAATTCCCGGCTATAGTGATAAATATTTTTATGTGCAGGATTATTCGGCAGCCATTGAGAATCTGCTGCTTGCCATAACCGCTCTTGGATACTCAAGCTGCTGGATCGAAGGCCAGGTCACGGAGAGCGCGGGTACTCAGGAGCAAATTGCCGGAATACTGAAGATTCCCCCGGAATACACGGTCGTCTGTTTCTTGCCGGTCGGCATCGCGGAAACCGAAGGCAGACAGGCGGATCGCAAAACGTTTGGTGACAGAGCATGGTTTAACGCGTTTGGGAAATAAATCGTCATCGCGTTTTTTTACATAATATATCGAATGGTTTCAGTCTGTAAGGGCAATCTATAAAAACAATCTGCTCTGGAACACTCAGAGTATCGCCGTTATACAAAAATGTTTTACAGTTGTTTTCTGACGGCGATAAAATTTCTATCTCGTCTCCGGTTTCAATTTTATTTTTTATTTTGATTTGAACCTGAACCGGGGCTGAATTTTCCAGAGCGGTCAGTTCTTGTTCATTTCCCGTTACAACGGCGGCAATCTGATAATTTTTAATGATAGCCGAAGACTTTGTAATCTCTTTATGATCATCACCAAAAGTAAAACCTGTTGTAAACGGACGGTGGGGTAGTTTTTCAAGTTCAGATAAATAATCAAGATTTTCTTTGTTCATAGCGCGTCTGTACATGTTAACAACTCCGCCGGTATAATGTTCATTTTTCATTCTTCCTTCTATTTTAAAACTGGCAATGCCGGCGTCAGCCAATTCATTTAATTTATCAATCAGGCATAAATCGCGGCTGTTCATTACATACGTTCCGTCATTATCTTCCTGGACAGGAAAATATTCTCCCGGCCGTTTTTCCTCCTGCAGCGCGTAAAATGCTTCATATTTATACCTGCAAGGATGCGCGCAGTCGCCGCGGTTGGCGTCCCTTCCCGTCATATACTTCGACATCAAACAACGTCCTGAATACGACATGCAAATCGCGCCGTGAACAAAAACCTCTATGTCAGCTTTGCCTTCCAGACATTTGCAAATTTCACCTATATCCTTTATTGACAGCTCACGGGCAAGAATTATGCGTTTTGCGCCTAACTCAACATATTGTTCCGCCGCGCTGACATTACAGACATTGGCCTGGGTAGATATATGTATATCAAGATTTGTCAGCGTCCTGAAAATTTTTAAAACGCCGGGATCAGAAATAATAACGGCATCCGCTCCCGCTTTTTCCAAAAATAAAGCGTATTTTTCTATTCTGCACAAATCATCGTTTTTGGCAAAAATATTTACGGTAACATATATTTTTTTATTAAGCGAATGAGTATATTCGACAGCTTCCGTTATTTCATCTTCAGAAAAATTTACGCTTTTTGCCCGTAAACTGTATTCTTTTCCGCCAATATAGACCGCGTCCGCGCCAAAATAAAACGCGGTTTTTAAACAGGAAAAGTTTCCTGCGGGAGCCAGTAATTCGATTTGTCTGCCAAATAAATTTTTCAAGGTGGGAATATTGTATCAGAGACAGGGAAATATTTCGATACTCTATTATTAAAAAAAGGTAAGCGAAAGCTAAAAATTGTTATAATTCTCTCAATACTTCCATCATCGGTTTTATGTTTTTCTATCTTTGTTTTTTTCTTATTTTAATGGTGTAAACACTATAATTCCCTAGATATTTTGCTTTCCATTCATTTCCGCAGTCTGCATTAAATTCAATATTCTTGTACTGTACATAAATTGAGTGTATTATATTGATTGTATAAATAAAAAATAGCATGTATACTAATTAAAAAAGAGGTTATATATGCGAAAATATTTTGTTTTATTTATTGTTTTTTTAACTGGATTAATTGCCACCGGCTGCGAAACAGAAACAACAAGATTTTGCAGAATTATTTATGATGGTAATGGCGGTGCGAGCGAAAATCGTCCTGTTGATATTAATAATTACACTCCTGGGCAAAAAGCTGTTGTTCTGGAAAATACTTATACCAAAACCGGACATACTTTTAAACATTGGAACACCCATTGGCTGGATACAGGCGATTCATTTAACCCCGGTGACGAATTAACAGTAACGGATAACTACTTTATTCACTTGTACGCGATTTGGGAAGAGAAGTAATATTTTTATATGCGGTACTTAACTAGATGAAATAATCTATCGAAAACCTAAAATAACATATTGACAAGTTTCTTCCATAATTATCTTTTTATCTTTAATATCGTAAGCGATTTCACGCATGAAAATATCCAGTCCTTCTTTTTCTGCTGTTTTAAATGCGTTATCATGGTTAAATTCTTCTGCCATTACAGGGTTATCGGTAAACCATTTTCCGTCACCCTCACTGTCATATTCATCATACGCTAATAATTCATTTTCACTTTTTCCGACTAAATAAACGAGTTTGTTTTTGTTATTAGGTCCGATCTTGAGGTTGCGCAGATTTAAATAATTCTTAAATATTTCATTATTCATTACTTACCTGGCAAAACCTGCTCGCCCTTTTCCGCATACCTCCCTTCGGTCGGCGAGCTTATGGAATAGGATTATATACGCCGTTAAAGCGCGGCTTGTGCATATTTCCCCAGCTGCATCAGGGCGACCTTCGGATTGGTAACAACCAAAGGCCCGGAGATACAGCCGCCCTGACAGGACATTACCTCGACAAGGTTCGGCGTGTCGTCCTTGAGCGGAAGTTCCCCCGCGTTTATTTTACCGAACTCGGTAAGGCGTTTTATGCCTGCTTTATCAAGGCCGTCAATAACAGCTTCTTTCAGAACGGATGGATCTTTAAGCCGCGCCTTTACCGCTTGAGCCACGCCGCCTGATTTGGCGAAATTTCTGCCGCTGGCTGTTGGGAGGTTCTTAAGCGGAACGGATGTTACCTTTGACACATCAATATTTTTTGCAACTAACAAAGAGCCGATCTCTTCTATAGAAATTACATAATCAACAAGATCGTCGTCCATGCCCTCCTGCCGTTTGGCAAGGCAAGGCCCGATAAAAACCGTAATGCAGCCGGGGTATTCTTTTTTGGCGATTTCCGCGGCGTAGTGCATGGGGGTATGAGTGGTGGAAATGCAGTCCGCAAGCTGCGGCACATGCAGACGCACCGCCCGCACATAAGCGGGACAGCAGGAAGTGGTCATCATCTTGCCGCCCTGTTTTACGCGCTCTTCGAATTCTTCAGCTTCCCTGTCCGCGGTGATGTCCGCGCCGAGTGCCACTTCCACTACGCCTGAAAATCCGCAGGCAAGAAGAGCGCCTTCAAGCTGGCCGCTTTCAACGCGGAACTGGGCGGCGACAGCGGGAGCGTACATGGCGACAATGTTTTTGCCTGCCATGATGTGCTTAACAACGTCAAATAACTGGCTCTTGTCTACCAACGCGCCAAAGGGACATTCCCTCATGCAGTTGCCGCAGCCGATACATTTGTGGTAATCAATGCGTTCCTTGCCGCTTTCGTTTTTGGTAATGGCGCCGACAGGACATGCTTCTTCGCAGGGAACTGGAATTTTAATAATCGCTTTGTAAGGACAATTTTGCAGACATAAGCCGCAGCTAACGCACTTGCTGCCGTCAATCCACGACCTGCCGTCTTTAATCTCAATCGCTTTTTTGCCGCAGTTTGTCAGACACGGACGGGCAAGACAGGCCTGACAGGCGTTGGTTACCATAAAATGAGAGCGCACACAGGCGTTGCATGCTTCGTCTATCACTGTGTGTATCGGCCAGATCGGCTTTTCACGCGCAAGAGCTTCTTTCGCGTACTCGGTAATCCGTTTCTCATCATCGTAATCTTCCAGGCTCCATCCAAGCCGGGCGATTACGCGCTGGCGGATTATTTCACGGTCATGGTAGATACAGCAGCGGATTGACGCGCTGCCAAGGGGAGCAAGTTCTTTGGGTATTTTATCAACGGCTTCTTCAAGTTTGCCTTCAAGCTGAATCTTTGTAAGGCGCACCAGTATTTCCCGTTTGAGCCTGTGGGCGTTATTGTTCATGTTCATATCAGGTCTCCGTAGTACTGCTTTGCTGAACGGATATAAGATAGTCTATAATTTTTTGGGCGCTTGCCTGTTCTATCACTTTTCCGTCAACCTCTGCGAAAGGCGCGTGGTCGGCCTGTAGGCCTGAGTACTCGCTGCGGTTGCAGATGCCGCTGCACGGAGATCCCTCAATTTCCGTAATAGCCTTAAGATCGCCTGGAAGCTGTTCATCCAGCAGCAGCAGTTCTGAGCCGCCCATTACAAAACAGGCAGTGCCGGTGCAAATTGTAACTTTGTGTCTCTTCATTGTTTCACCCTTTTTTTCTTTATTAAAAATTATTTTACTATTTTTTAAGCTTATTCATGCTGATTAGTTCCATAAATATAAACTACCACATTTCTGTCTTACCTGCAACCAAGGCAGATATGCCCCGAAACGCTATACAACCTGACTATGTATTGCCGGCGCTTTTTATAGCCATATTATGGATAAATTTTTTAATATTTGTAATAATGATAAAGAGGATTTATATAAATGAGCATGGTTTCTTCCCTAAAACGCTTCTTCCAGACAAGAGACGAACTCTCTCTAATCAACATAAGGCGGGAACTGTGGGCTTTATGGCTAATATTCCCATTAACGGTCATATTAGGCGATTTTCGTTATTTCAACCTGAATATTGAGTCTTTAAGATTACAATCCTATGAGTTAATGCTTTACCCTTTAGGGCTAGGTTGGCTTGTTTTGGTATTTATCCCAAAACGATATATAATTCCGCTTCTTAAAATTGCCGCTGTCTGCTGCGCCGCCATTCTGCCGTTTCAATTACTGCTTACCGCTGAACTGCCAAAACTTACATTCTTTATGGCGTTCCAATTTTTTAACGGTATTTGCGCCGCTTGCGCGTTCTCTTTATTTTGTTTCAAGTTAAATAATATCGAACGGCTTTTCGGCATGGCGATGATACTTTTCTATTACGGTATTTACTACATTTTCTACAGACAATTCCCTGCCGTACAAGCCGTTTACAAACAATGGGCCGGAATTGCAGTAATGGTTTTTTATCTTATTGTTGTCTTTTTACTGGATAGAAAGTTAAGTAAACCTGTATTTAATGATGATGAAATTGCAAAAACTGCTGACATTAAAAGTTCAAATATCAAAACCGTTATCGCACTTCATATTGTTTACTACTCAATTATGTGCATGATCAATTACATCGAGAGCGCGGATAATATTATTTTCAGTCTGCCTTATGGTCTTGGTCAGTTTGCGTCAATAATCATGATCGCTTTAATAATGATCGTAATAAATCGTAACTCTTTATATATATGGCTGATGTTCCTTGCTTTCTCACTTTTAGGCTTAACCATTGTCAATTACAATTCCGAAGCGGCTCGTTTTACAGGGTCGCTTGTATACGGACTTGGAGACGGATTAGGCTACATCATAATTTATTATCTATGTTCAGGAGCGATAAATCATAGCAAATCTGTAAGAATGTACAGGCTTTTTTGTCTCATTTTATTTATAGAATACTTTTTTATATCAGGCGTTTTTTCGCAAATCTTTGACCGTTACGAAGGTTCAAGCCATACAATCGCTATTACCGTAGTGGTTATATTATCTGTTTTCTGTTTATTGATAATGCCGTATCTGCAAAAAAAATTGTTTACCGTAAACTGGACTGACGGTCGTCATGTATCTGAAATGCCCGAATATTTACCTGCTCTTGAACAAGCGGAAAAAGCAAATGAAGAAGAAAACCTCGGGCTGTCTCCCCGCGAAAAAGAGATATTTGCCCTGCTTCTGGAAAATATACCGCTTAAAACTATCGCTATAGAATTGGGGATTTCTTACCATACCGTAAATACCCATTATAGCTCAATTTACCGTAAACTCGGTATTAACAGTAAAGGCGAATTATTAATGAAGTACGGTAAAAAAGAATAGCTGTATATTTTTTCATACATCACTAGAACTAGTGATACCAAATAACAGTAAAATCATAATAATCACTAGAACTAGTGAATTGCATAATTTTTATTATCTCCCAATCCTTAACCCATGCAGGAAAAAAATGGAAATTTACAGCATGGAAAAGCCGTTGAAAAAACCGCATTAGTCGGCAGTCTTTCACCCGAAGAATACGAGGTTTACATCTGGCTGCTGCAAGCCTACAGTATTGGCTGGATTGCGGAAACGCTCGGACTGAAAAAACGTAAAGTCAATGCTATTTCATCAAAAGTATATAAGACCCTTAAAGTAAACAGCCAGAGCGAATTAATCAGATATTATGTTTCTCTAAAAAAATACCAGGAAAAACCTCAGTTTAATGGCGAGGACTTCGCCTATGCAATGGCAAGTTATACGGACATCCATATAACCAAGGAGGCAGAGATTTAGTAATGAGAAGTATGCAATTAAGTATTAAGTCTGTATTATGCAACGGATGGGGAGGATCCCCCACTCCCGCGCATAGGTTTAAATAAATTGTCGACAGACACGTTTCTGATGGGAACGAAAACATAAAGGAGTTTTTATGAAAAAAATTATTTTGGGAATGAGCATTGTCTCAATACTTTTTTCAACGTGTGCCGGAAGTCAAAAAAAGACTGATCAAGAATCCGCTTCTTTAGAAGCGGCTGCGCCGGAAGCCTCCGCTGTGGTTGTGGAACGAAAAGTTGCCGAAACAGTTCCGGACTTTGTACTCGAAGCGGTGAAAAACGCTCCGCCTGACGCGCTACTCGGTATTGGAACCATGAAATCGTCTAATTTAAGTTTGGCGATGACCATGGCCAGGACACGAGCCAGAGCTGAAATTGCCCGCCAAATAAACCTGGTGTTTGTGGAAATGGTACGCGCTTATGGCGTTACCAGCGAAACCGATCCCGAAACGGTACAGTCATTCCGGGAGCGAATCACGGTAACAATCTCCAAAGCTGATGTTAAAGGGAGTTCCATTCTTGCCGAGGGTGATGATGAGGACGGTAATTGGTGGGTAGTGGTAATAATGAGCAAGGAACCGGCCTCTGACGTAATTACTCAGGCTCAGGATCAAGCCGCAGGCGATTTCCCCCAGATGGCTGGCTTTAATACCGGTGCCCTGCTAAATGATGCTCTTGCGAATATTGTGAAAGAGGAAATTGCGGTAGCAAGGTAACGCCTCGGTGTCTGGCGCCGTTATGGTAAATCAATTGTAAGGAGGTTTTTATGAGCAGCACTAAAGCATTCATTCATGGGCTGTTGTCCATATTAGGAGGTTTTGCGGGCTTGCACCTCTTTTTTGCGCGCAAATGGTTTATTGGATTGTTGAAATTTACCCCCTGGATATTAGGCTGGCTTTTCGGCAATGTGCTCACAGATGCGGCGGGAAACCTTTCCAGCCTTGCTTGGGCTAATATTGGACTTGCTTGCTATATCTTAGGCTTTCTTTGGTACGGCGCGGATATTATAATGACTCTGCTGGGATTGCACACAGATAAAGACGGGGATTATTACCGTTTCAGCGAAAGCTGGATCGGGAACTTCATTAGATGGATAGGCGTAGTTGTCATTGTGGTAATTCTCGGCTCATCCCTCGTTCCTACGATCACCGGTCTCAATCAGCACGCTTCTACATCGAATTTTCCCTACACGAGGACGATGAAAGCCTGTTTTACTATGCGTGAGAAGCCGTCTTTCGAAGCAAAAAAAATAACCCTCATTACAGGCGGAACAGAACTGAATGTGTTGGAAAGAAAAGGCGGTCTAATGACTGATGCCTGGCTAAAAATAGAACGCAACGGATTGGAAGGCTGGGTTCCCGATGAATACCTGAACGCCCAAAAAACCGCTACCGTTACAGCAGACAGCATAGACATCAAAGAAAGCCGATCCGGAACATCGAAAACTCTCGCTGCCGCAAAACAAGGATCAAGAGTGATAGTAGAAAACCCAAACGATGGTAAAGGCTGGGCAAATATAATCTATGACGAGATAAAAGGCTGGGTGCGCAGCGATACCATCAAGATGAATTAAAGGTAAAGGTTTTTATGAAAAAAATGATGTTTGTAATAATGGCGCTTTTAAGCGGTTTGTTTTGTGCCTGTACGCAAAAAACCGCTGTCCCCGAATGGGTGCTTAATCCTCTCGTTGCGGAAGGAGCCTTGTATGGCATTGGCAGTTCAAGTTTAGATGATGACGACAAAGCCGCTCAAATGGCAAAAGACAAGGCAAGTATTTCAGCGATTCTTGAACATTCATTCAGAATATCCGATCCCGTGGAAACGGTAACTTTTGACTTTTTGTTTGCTAAAGCAGAACAAAAATCAATAATATTAAACTGGTTTACTGATTATATAACTATAGTCAGGCTGGAAAAAGCGTCAGACGGCACATGGTGGTGTTTGGCAATATATGAACCATTGGATGATCTCGATAGTCCCGGAACGCAGCGGGCATTTGAAATGCTTGATACGTTACCGAAATAAAACAGCGCGTATGAATCAATGGAAAGAGCCGGAAACGGTATTCAACGAGGTACAATTAAAAACCAAAAAAATACGATATTGGCGTATTGACGCCTATGTATATTATAAATGGTATGATGAAATCATACGGACACGCTGTGAGGGAAATGAATCCATCATGCTGTATTGCAGCAGACAAAATGGATCTTCCGGTAATTTTCAAATAACAGAAGTAAAAGACGGCTATGTGTATTTTACAAAAAACACTGAATATACATACGAAAGCGATTGGATTTATCAGGCAGAACGAGTTGAGCGTACCTATAAAGTAAAAACTGATGAATCACGGGAATTGTACATCATCAGTGAAAAAGAAGATTATCAATCTTATGGAGATGATTATTTTACGGAAGGAGAGTTGATAATATATGATCCTCCCAAAACAGTAAATAATCCGGCAAAAAGGTGAAAACCGTGAAAGAGCAGCGAAGATACTCTCTAATAGTATCGGAAAAATTGCTCGCACCGAAATTTTTGATTTGGAGGGATAAAATGAAAAAACTATGGGCTATAGCGGTAATGGCGTTGATGATCGTACCGGCTGTTTGGGCACAGGGAACTACGGTTAGTGTCAGTGTACAGAACGACAGAAACGGAACAATACAGAACGCTTTTACAGAGGCATTATTCGCCGCCGGATTTACCGTTGTCAGCAATAATGCCGACTGTCTGCTTGATGTGCAGCTAAATGTAACGCCGGTTACTTTGTCAAACAGTTCAAATGCGTCTGTACGGATTGATCTGACCGCAAATCTTCTTGACAAAAATGGCACGGTATTGCTGCCGTACTCTTTCTGGCTTCGTGAATCGCATCTTAATCAGTCTATGGCCGAAGATCGCACATTTCGTTATACAATTTCAAAAATAAATGCCGAATACCGCAGCCTTTTAAATGATATAATCGCAGCTAAACCTGTACAACCGGCAAAGCAGGGAAACACGGTTGGTTTAAAAATAAATGCTGACAGAGAGGGAATAATTCAAAATGCCTTTACCGCTATTTTTTCCGCTGCCGGATTAAGAAATGTCAGCAATAATGCCGACTATCTGCTGAATATACATATAACAATAACACCGGTTGCTGTACCAAATAATCCAAATACATTTGTACGCCTTGATCTGGCCGCAAATTTTCTTGACAACAATGGAAATGTATTGCTGCCGTACACCATCAGTTATCGTGAAGGGTATCATAATCAGGCAGGAGCCGAAGAACGCGCATTTCGTAACGCAGCAGCAAAAATAACCGCTGAATACCAGAATCTTTTGAATACTATTATTTCCAGATAATTGAGGAGATTATTATGCAGAAAGAGCAAAAACGAAAAACACTCAGAGAGATTTTTACGGAAAATGAATTGCCTCTTACCGATAAATCTGAAATGGATTTAAAATACGAGAAAGCTATCGAGATCATTTTAAATGCAGACGCAATTGAAGAAACAGCATATGACATTGATGATAAAAAAGAAAGACATCGGGTGTTTGACCAAATAAATAAAGATTGGGCGGCTTCCTATTCAGTATTTGAAGCACTCGGCAAAGCAAACCATGCCGAGTCGTTATATAAACAGGGACTTTGCTGCTGTTATGGAATTGCCCAAGCAGACAGAAAATCAAATTACCTCAAAGCCTCAGAATATTTCCAAAAAGCCGCCGAACTTGGACACAACGGAGCAAAAGAAATGCTTGAGGAACTCAAAGAACAAGGAAAATGAAAATATTAAAATTATTTTTGCAATTATTGCCGGCATATTGATAATCGCTGTTGTGGTAATTATCGTAATTGCCAAAAAAAATCCGGCGGATGCATATTCAAACTTAGTGCAAGCAGAAGAAGACAAAGGGAAATTCATTGATAGTCTAAGTGAAAAAGACAAATCGGATTATCTATATCATGAACATTGAACGTAAAAAAAGGATTTTTATTTATTTTTGTGATATATTATCATTGAAATTTAAATATTAGGGAAACAAGTTATTGCCGTTATGGAACGCGGAACAAAAAACTATAAAATAAACCGTTCAACTATCATGCAATTATTGTTTGTATGGCTGGCATTTTTTTTACTGGTGTTTATAAGTTATTTATTCGTAAGTGATATTGTTCATAATTATTTAACCAAGGAAGCGGAAAATACTTTGTCTTACACACAATCTAAAATTAACGATGATTTTCGGGAAGCGCAAACCATTTTGCATAATGTTTCGCAAAGCATACTTATTATGATTTTACAGGGTAATTCAGCGGATTTTATACATGAACACATGATAGAAATTACAGATTACCTTTCTTCCCATAATGTCAGAATATCCGCATTCGATGGGTTGTATGGATTTTTTAATATATCAGGATCCGACTCAGAAGGAGGTTTATTTCTTGACGGAACAGGATGGATACCGCCTGAAGGTTATCAGCCGAAGGAACGCCCCTGGTATCAGGCGGCCGTTGCCGCAGGCGGCGGTATAGCGGTAACAACCCCCTATATAGCTGTTATGACAAGCGCTCCTGTAATATCTTATTCACGGCAAATTCATGACAGGGAAGGCAAGCCTTTGGGGGTTGTAGCTGTTGACGTGCATCTTGATAAAATGGCGGAGTATGTTGTTAATACAAAGCTTGCCGAAGGCGGTTATGGAATGTTGATAACAGATAACCTGGAAATAATAGCTACACTATCAAAAGATCATTTAGGAAAGCATTTATCTGAATTGCCTCATAAAGATATTGATTTTGTCGTAAGTAATTTAGAAAACGGATTTGATATAATCGAACATATAGTTACTGATGTTGATTCAGAATCAAAATTTGTTTTATTTACCAAAAAGATTGAAAACGGATGGCATATTGGGATTTTAACCCCTATTGATAAATATTACCGGCAAGTTACCAGCATGAGAATTTTTATTTCCATTTTAGGCATATCTTTTGCATTCGCTCTTTCTTTTGTATTGCTCCGTATTGTTGAGGCGAAACAAAAAGCTGAAAAAAAAGCCGGGGAAGCGTATTACGATTCCCTTACAGGTATTTATAACAGGCGCTATTTTGATGAAAATTTAAATAGGTTAATAAAATTATTATCCCGTTCAGGCAATTTATTAAGCTTAATGCTGATCGATATTGATCACTTTAAAAAATATAACGATACATACGGTCATAGCGATGGAG
>Ga0209755_10003386_pt1 | contig 20070 bp, 19 predicted proteins | sample TergutCo191P1_FD_187301 | JGI IMG/M metagenome (GOLD analysis project Ga0209755, IMG submission 187301) | Cornitermes sp. P1 segment gut microbial communities from Petit-Saut dam, French Guiana - Co191P1 (SPAdes) (version 2) | ecosystem: Host-associated > Arthropoda: Insects > Digestive system...
GTCCGAAAGCGGCGTTGCCCACACCTCAAATGATGATAATAGCTCTGATAGCTCCCGTGCTGTTATATAATGCCCTGCCCCAAAAAGGGTTTGATAACTATGGTCAAATGAAATCAGCAAATTACGAAGTACCGCTAAATCCGGAACTTCGTCGGTGATTTGATTATTGCTCTTCCGCTTTTCCCGCTTTTCACTTTCTTTGAAATACTTAGCGGGTAAGCCGCAATGCGGGCAGGATTTGGCACGGTTTGAGATTTCCCTGCCGCATTCAGGACAGATTATTAGTGGCATCACAATACTCCTCGGTCAAGGAATTGTACAAGCCGGCTGCTGTCGCGGTAGTGATAAACACTTCCGTCTATGCTTTCCGCATAAATGCGTAAGTCTCTTATACATAGCGATTCTAAGAGAAAACCGCAAGCGTTGTCAATAGCGACTTTAAACTTTGGCAGCGTTTTGGTTTAAACTTTGGCGGTATTTCTGTCGGTCTCTCAACGCAGTCAAGCGAAAAAATGGCGTGTTTACTTCAATATATTTGGTCGCTTTTCTATCGCTCATTCTCATGGTCGCAAGGAGTTTATGGGCAGCACATATACCCCGTCTTCGCGGAATCGGGCAATGCCTCCACCGGTTATTACAGCGAGGCAGACAGGCGGTTCGGCACCGTCAGCAACAACTTTGCTTCTCATTCGCTGCAATGTGTATGCTGCTGAATCAATTTGTTCCTGACCAAGCTTTATCTCGAATGCACCCCACGAACCATTGGGCAGCTCCACTATGGCATCGACTTCCAGTTCACTGTTGTCGCGATAGTGAAATACGCGCCCGCCGTGAAATGCTGCGTACACCGAAAGGTCTCTTAAGCAAAGATTCTCAAACATAAAACCGAACGTCTTTAAATCCCGCAGTAAATGTTCTCTGCTATTTCCGAGCGCAGCAATGGCAAGTGACGGATCGATAAACACTCTTTTTGACGCTTGCCGCATAATCGTTTTAGAACGAATATCAGGATTCCAAGGTGGGATATCTTCTATTACAAATATTTCCGTCAAACTCCTGAGATAGTCGGATATTGAATCGCGTGAAAGAAGAACCTCGCGTTCACTTTGAAATCGTCTATCCAATCCGTCCGTATCCATTGCAAGAGTTTTTATGCTTGCCGTTGTTGCATTGTTTCGTGCGATAGAGCGCAACAGCTTACGCAATTTCGCACTGTTCCTTTTTGACTGCCCTTCACGAAATAATTCGTTTTTAGCAACTGATTCAATATACTCCGAGGCAACTCTCCCCGCTCTTTGTAACGGAAGCTTGAGTGTTTCAGGCCACCCCCCGCGGACAGTAATGTCGATAAGTTGCGTAAGCTCGATGTTTGCCATAAAAGGTGCGAACTCTTCGTTTGAAAAAACTGCGCCTAGTGAAATATCCCCGGAGGAATCCTTTGATTCATACAGTGTCATCGGACGCATGTGAATGGTTGCAATCCTCCCTGTGCCGCTGTGTCTATATGAATCCTGAGGAGGTAAGACAGATCCGGTCAGTATATACTTTCCATATCCGGGAGATTGGTCTATGTCAAACCTGACCGCATCCCATATGCCCGGTACCTCCTGCCATTCATCAATGACGCGCGGGGTGTCGCCCGCCAGCACCAGTGCCGGATTGATTTGAGCTAGTGCTCTGTTACTGTAATTCCCGGCAGGGTTCATGATATACGTCACACTGTTAGCATGGTTAAGCGATGTCCATGTCTTCCCGCACCACTTTGGTCCCTCAAGTGAAACAGCTCCGAACAATTGCAGATACTCACTAATCCTCGTATCAATCACTCTCTCAATATAACCGTTTTTTCGCAGTGGCATGAAGAGCCTCCCTAAACTATTGTGGCTGCATGTGTTATTGCAAAAAGTTTAGCATGAATTCCGCAAAAAGTAAATGAATATTTCCGCAAAATGCAAATAATATTTTCCGCAAAATGCAATATTGGGATGCGCGAAAACGCCCGCTACCTATAGAGGCGTGGACTTACTGATTTGTTAAATACTGTCGGACTCGCGGAGAAGCTGATTGCCAACCTGCTGTCCATAAAATGTCTCATTTCGAGGGTCATATATTCCTGCAAAAACTGATAACATCGTCCCTAAAAGACTGCCACACGGGGGTTAGGTCATCAGCAAGTGGCTTCATGCGCCTCCAATCGAGCATAAATGCATAGGAATGACGGAAAAAATGCCTGAATTTCAAATAGGCTGATAGAGCGGATGCTGTATCAGCAGAGATTAGCTGTGCTCTATCGTTGGTAGCCGACGTCATTTGATTCATTAGCGATTGATGCCAAGCCGAACCACTTGGCGTATCTTTGTCGATTTGCTTAGAAATGAGCAGAAAAATACCCTCAATGCCGTTATAGAACGAATGTAGCACCGTTCCGAGCGCTGCCAACTCGATGTTGTCAGGATTGTTTTGTGCAAGATGGATAAATAGAAGATTATACGATGACAAGAGATCATCAATATCATCGTCAGAGTCCAGTATGTCACGCTTAATGTTAGAATACACGAATCATTGCCTCACTTTGCTGTAGCCTTCTCGAAAAGCGAGTTCCGTCGTCCAGGTCAACAAGGTCAATTGCTCTTTTGATTTGCATGGACAATTGACCGTACACATAGAAGAAGTCTTCGGGGGGCAGTCCGCGGATGGCTAAGTCGATATCAGACTCCTCGTTTGCCATCCCCTCATAAATCGAACCGAATATATAGCACTCACTACAGCCAGCAGATTTGAGTATCTCAGCGGCTATTTTGACATCAGTTGTAAACATGCTTTGAATAGTGTGCATATTGATTCACCTGTTATTAGTTGAGGATTAGTTTAGTGTGCAATTATTATATCTCACTATGCTATAAATGTAAACCTTGCAGTCGCCGGATGTTTAGCAAATTCGTCCATACAAACGACTACCCGGACAACAATGCGGTGTAGTCTGTCTAAGAGTGAAAAAGGTCAAAATGACCTTTTTCACTCTTTGACATGTCCGGCGGGGTCGCGCGAAATGCCTGCCTTAGCCACAGAGCGGCTAAGGCAGGCTAGTTATATCTTCTTGTGAGTATTAGTCTGCGGTAAACTCTCCCGCAAGTGATGAAATAGTGCCTTTGGCGTCACCGTAAATCATCAAAGTGTTTGGCATTGAAAACAGCTCGTTTTCGATACCGGAAAACCCTCTGCCTTTTCCGCGTTTTAGGACGAAGACAGTCTTTGCCTGATATGCCTTTATAATCGGCATTCCGTAAATCGGCGATGAGGAATCGGTTTCTGCGGCAGGATTTACAACATCATTTGCTCCGATTACAATCGCTACATCCTGAGTCGGCATAACAGGGTTCATATCATCCATAGTTTTTAACTGCTCATATGGAATGTCGGCTTCGGCGAGCAGCACATTCATATGTCCGGGCATACGTCCGGCGACAGGATGGACAGCATAGTTTACCTCCGCGCCGTTATTTTCAAGCTTTTCTGCAAGCTCCTTGACAACATGCTGCGCCTGCGCAACAGCCATACCGTAGCCCGGAATGAAAACAACGGATTGCGCCGCTTCTAAAATCATATAAGCATCTTCTGCGGAAATTGCCTTAGGCTCCGCGCCGGGGCCTTTGCCGGAAACGGCGTCTGTTGCACCGAAGCCGCTGAATAAGAGATTTCCGATTGAGCGATTCATGGCTTTGCACATTATAAGAGTAAGGATCGTTCCCGATGCACCGACCAGGCAGCCTGCGACTATGAGCACTGTGTTTTCGATAATAAAGCCCGCTGCCGCAACGGCAAGACCGGTGAAGCTGTTAATAAGGGAAATGACAACGGGCATATCCCCGCCGCCAATCGGCAGAACAAATGTCACACCGAAAACCAAGGAAACAGCCGATAAAACAATAATTGAAACAAATTTGAGATTGGGATCAGCACCGGGTATTGTGTAGATAACGATTGTTGCTATTGCAACGAGCAGAAGCAGTAAGTTGATGAAGTTTTGCCCTTTGAACACGATTGCCCTGCCGGGAATCCTTTCCGAGAGCTTACCCCATGCAAGCATCGAGCCGGAAAACGCCATCGCGCCGATGAAAATCGTTATTCCAATTGCAATTGAAGAAACAGCATCGCCGCCTTGCGGTGCTAAGAGAAATTGTGCGAAAGCCACAAGTGCTGAGGCAAGTCCGCCAAAACCGTTATACAGCGCGACCAGTTCGGGCATCCCGGTCATTTTTACAAGTTTTGACCAAATAACACCTATAACTGAACCTATTGCAAGCGCAATAAATATCCATAGATAGCCGTTTTGCATAAGGTTTGACGAATCCCAAGACCGGACAACGTCATTTTCAAAGAAAACCGCAATGACTGCGATGAGCATACCAAGCGCCGCAAGCATGTTCCCTCTGCGGGCGGTTGTCGGTTTATTTAGATTTCTTATGCCGAGGATAAAGAATACACAGGCAACTATATATGCAATGGTTGTACCAATCATTATTTCTTGTCCTCCTTTTTGCGGAACATTTCAAGCATCCGCTCAGTTACCATAAATCCGCCGACAAGGTTTATTGCCGCGAGGACTATTGCCAAAAAGGATAAAATCATGCCCAGCGTTCCGGTTGTAAAGGAGGCAAGAGCAACGAATGCGCCAACAATAGTTATTCCGGATATTGCGTTAGTTGCTGACATTAGCGGTGTGTGCAATTGTGACGGAACTTTTGAAATAAGCTCCTTACCGAGAAAGGCCGCTAAGACAAATATAAAGACCAGAAGGATTATATTCATTATTTCACCCCTATATCTCTCTTAAAATCTTTCCGTCAGCCGTTATGAGGCAACCGGAAATTATTTCATCGTTTGTGTCAAGTTTAAATGATTTGTTATCGACGTCCCAAAAATGCTCAAGAAAAGCAAAAATATTGCCGGAGAACATGTTGGACGCATCTTTTGCGACATAACGCTCAAGACTGTCGCCTCCGATGATTTTGACGCCATTGCTGAGCACTACTTCTTTTTCCGGGTCTGAGCCCTCGACATTTCCGCCTGTCTTAACCGCCATATCTATTATTATTGAGCCGGGCTTCATTTGCGCCACCATATCCTTAGTCAGTAGTATTGGAGCCTTGCGCCCAAAAACCTTTGCGGTTGTAATGACAATGTCTGATTGTGCGCATACTTTGGCTTGACCTTTTCTTTGCAGCTCCACCTGTTCGGGAGTTAGCTCTTTTGCATAGCCCTGCTCTGTTTGCCCCATTTCGCCCAAATCGATTTTAACAAACTTGGCTCCCAATGATTTGACCTGTTCTTCAACAACCGGACGTGTGTCGAATGCTTCAACGCGCGCTCCGAGTCTCTTTGCTGTTGCTATTGCTTGGAGCCCGGCGACGCCAACGCCGATAATGAACACCTTTGCAGGGGCGATAGTTCCGGACGGGGTCATCATCATGGGGAAAATCTTAGGCAGTTTTGTAGCCGCAAGAATTACCGCATAATAGCCTGCGAGCGATGCTTGTGAGCTTTGAATATCCATCTTTTGCGCCAGAGTTGTCCTGGGCATCATTTCAAGACTGATCATTTTGATTCCGGCATTTGCATATTCTTTGACCGCTTCCTTTTCGTTGAAGACATCAAATGAACTGACATGCAATGTGTTTTCTTTGATATTGGCGACGCTATCCGGTTTGTTAATCCGTATGATGATATCGGCAAAATCATAACCCTCTTGCAATGTTCCGATGATTTTTGCGTCTGCTGCCGAGTAATCCTCATCGGAAAAGCCGATTTTTGCCCCTGCTTCGCTTTGTACCGCCATCTCGTACCCCATGCCGACCAGCGATTTGACGTCAGAGGGTACAAGCGCGGTTCTGGTTTCGTCTCGGACGGTCTCCTTGCATAGAAAAACCTTGTTCACGGGCATTCTCCCTTGTAAGATATTTAGGCGTCTCCATAAAACCGCTGCCTTCCATTGCCTAACATTTTGGCAGCTTTTCCTCCACTTATAAGCCGACTGGCTGAAAATAAAGCAACTTTTTCTGCGATTTTGCGAAAAAACGACTCGATTGGTGGAAGATACTGACCATGTAGGACATTGAGCTTTTGGAGGAGCCCATTTTCGAGTTTTTATCACAATGAATTGTAAATAAAAAAAGACGATATGTCAACTAAAGATGTGGTTTTGAGTTGACGTGTTGTGAAGATTCGTGATATTCTGTAAGGGACGTTTTTGGAGGAAAAAATGCTATGCTAGATGTGAAGAAGCTTGAAGCTATGGCAATGCTCAACTTAGAAAATGAAGACAGGATTGCACTGGAAAAGCGTGTAAGTGAGCTTGCCGACGAGTTTTCAATGCTGGAAAATGTCGATACTGACGGGGTTGAGCCTTTGGCGTCAGTTCTTGAGATAAACAATATTCTGCGCGAGGATCGCGTGGAAAAGCTTGTATCAAGAGACGAATTATTAGAAAACGCCCCGGAGCAATACGATGGATATTTTCAAGTCCCTGAGACGCTTGAGTAGGGTGCTTGTTTCCCTGAGTTTTTAGAGCAGTATTTGTGCTGTTGGAGGTCTTAATGGAGTATTATATAACAGAATATGAAAGTAAAAAGGGCAGCGTTGAACGCGGCGCCGTCTTAGAAGACTCGATAATGCACAAGGGGAGACGAGTAACGGCAGGATCAAAAATTCTGGAAAACTTCGTCTCGCCGATTACAGCGACAGTAGTAGACCGCATGCAGTCAGCGGGGTTTAGAATTCTTGGGAAAACAAAGATGGACGAGTTTGGGATAGGCAAGCTCCTAAACGCTGATATAGAAAAACCGCGCGACAGCGAAAAGGGTTCTGAAGACTGCAATATAGGTTCTGAACGCAGTGGAGCTGTAGCTGCAGTGGCTGACGGGCTTGCTGATATTGCTCTCTGTAATGATTACACCGGTTTCGTTGCGCTTGAAGCGGCGAGACGAGGACTTTTCTACATTCATCCGACATATGGTACGGTTTCGAGATACGGGCTGGTATCTGCCGTCTCATCTATGGATCAAATCGGCATTATTTGCAAAAAGCCTAAGGACGGTTTTGATGTTTTAGATATTATCTCTGGCTTTGATGAAAAAGATGGCGCGATGATAAGCACTGCGGCTGCGGATAGCGGCAAGGCAGAGCTGTCGGCACAGCCAACAGGGCTTAGAATAGGCGTCCCTTTTAATGCGCCGGGCAGCGACTTTGATGTATCAAAAATTTCTGCGATATCAGATGACCATACCGCTGTTGCCGCTGATATTGAGCACCACGGCATATATCTGCAAGTCATGCGGATACTGTGCTGTGCAGAGCTTTCTAATAATATCAGCCGATATGACGGTATAAAATTCGGTTATAGGGCAAAGGAATACGGTAGTCTGCAAGAGCTATATACCAAGAGCCGCACCGAAGCATTCGGAAATGATGTAAAGCTCTCTGCACTAATCGGCTCGCTTGTGCTCTCGACAGGAAATTATGATAAGTATTATGATAAAGCCATGCGCATAAGAAGACTGATTAAGCAATCTCTTGATTTTACGAAATATGATTTGCTTGTTGCTCCGCACCCATGTCTTGCAAGGCTATGTGGACTTCCGGCTATTACCGTGCCGCACGAAGATGGGGCAGTTACCATTCTTGCAGATGCGCTTTGTGAGAAAAAATTGCGCTCCGGGTATGAGGGATGAAAGATGAAATATGAAGTAGTTATGGGGCTGGAAGTCCATGTTGAGCTATCAACGAAGTCAAAGCTGTTTTGCTCATGCTCTGCAAAATTCGGCGCCGATCAAAATGAGAATGTCTGCCCGGCATGTGCCGGGATGCCTGGAATGCCCGCGGTTACAAACAAAAGAGCCGTAGAACTGGGGATTGCGGCTGCACTTGTTACAAATAGCGAGATAAGCCCTGTGATGACCTTTGATAAGAAAAACTATTTTTATCCCGACCTTCCTGCCGGTTATCAGATAACGCAGTGGTTTGCTCCGATTTGTAAAAACGGTTGGGTGGAGATTAATACCGATACTGGGAAAAAGCGTATAACACTAAAGCAGATTCATATTGAAGAAGACGCAGGCAAACTGGTTCATGATCTGCGCTCCCGCTCAACTTTGGTTGATTTTAACCGCACTTCGGTTCCTCTGGTAGAGATTGTTTCAAATCCTGATTTTAGGACTGCCGCCGAGGTTGTAGCTTATCTTGAGAAGCTGCGCTCGCTGCTTAGTTTTGCCGGGATTTCAGACTGCAAAATGCAAGAAGGCTCAATGCGGTGCGATGTGAATATTTCAGTTCGTGAAAAGGGCAGTGAGGTTTTGGGTACGCGGACGGAAATAAAGAATATGAACTCTCTAAAAGCGATAGCGCGGGCAATTGATTATGAATCGCAAAGACATATCGAAGCTCTTGAAACAGGCGTTGAGGTGCTTGTGCAAGAAACCAGACGTTGGGACGAAGATAGAGGCATGTCTTTTTCTATGCGCGAAAAAGAGGAAGCAGCGGACTATCGCTACTTTCCAAATCCGGAGCTGATGCCAGTTTATCTTGACGGGAAGTGGATAGAGACTGTCCGCGAGAGCCTGCCGATTCCTGCACATGAAAGATTTGAGCGGATGACGAAGGAGTTAAATCTTCCGGAATATGACAGCGGCATTATAACCGGCAGCCTGAATCTGTGCAAGATTTTTGATCAGGTGCTCTCATATGCGGGCAAGCCCAAAGAAGTTGTAAACTGGATTATGGGGGATTTACTCAGCATCACGAAGTCGGCGGGCGTCGGTGACGATGATATTGTTATCGACTGTGAAAAGTTCGCTAAGATTATCACTTTAGTCGATGACAAGACAATCAACCGTACTGTTGGTAAAAAGCTGCTTGCTGCGGTCTATGAAGAAGATATCGACCCGCAGAGCTATGTGCAAGAAAACTCTCTTGCAATGGTGAGCGATACAGGGCTTTTGGAGGCAGCAATCAATGAGGTTATGGCAGAAAACGAGAAAACCGTCGGCGAATACCGTGCCGGAAGTGAGAAGGTTTTTGGTTTTCTTGTCGGTCAAGTGATGAAAAAAACAGCCGGAAAGGCTGACCCGAAAACTGTTAATGAACTGCTGAAAAAAATGTTATAATAATGTATGATAGTAATACATGGTGGAGTGAAGATGGAAGTTGCAGCCGTATTAATTAAGCTTAAACAAGCACTAAGACCCTCTGTGTTAAGAAGAAGGTTTTCTCACGCTATAAAGTCAATGGAGTTCAAGGCAGGCTTTAAGATGGTTTGCTTTGCTTTGGTGATTACTCTGCCCACATTCTTTGCCGCGGCATATGGCGGCGAACTCATTGTGCTTGCACACGAAACTGAGCCGGTTATTATAAGTGCGGACTCTGTTCAGGTTTCTCCGATATACGATACTACCGAATCTATACCATTACCGGAAGCGCCGACGGTGGCGACAGAAATATCCCTTGGTATAAGAAGCCTTTTTGAGGCAGTCGGTGAGCCGGTATTAGGGCGGTATGTGCTGATACCAATGAGAACAGAAGTGCTCAGTGCAGCAATACAAAGCGCAGTAAACCAAGGCGCGGCTATACAAAGCGCGGCAAATCAAATTGCAGCGGAACAGAGTACAGAGCTGCAAATTGCTGCAAAACAAGATGCGCAAATACAGTATGCAGCAGCGCAAGAAACTGAGACTGCGGGCACTACAATAAGAAATGCCGAAATCAATGACGGCAGAAAAATCGCTTATTTGACATTTGACGACGGACCTTCACGCGCGGTTACGCCGCTTATTTTGGATTTGTTAAGTGAAGAAGGAATAAATGCGACATTCTTTGTTCTGCCTTTTCAAGGCGTCGATGATCTCTACCGGCGGATTATCAATGAGGGGCACGAATTAGGCAATCACACATATTCGCATGTATATTCAAGAATTTACAGGTCTGGAATCGATGCTTTTCGTGATGAAGTTGTCAGTGCCGGTGAGTTTATCTACGAAAACTTCGGATATGAAACTACTTTGTTTAGATTTCCCGGCGGTTCGATGAGCTGGAGTTCGGATTTAATAATACCGCGAAGACAGATTGTTGCTGAGCTGGGATATAGAAGTTTTGACTGGCATATTGATTCCGGGGACACAAGACCGAACAGCAGCGACAGGAGTGCTGAACGCATTGTGGGAAATGTTTTGGATAACACAAGGGGCAGGTCGCATATTATAGTGCTGATGCATGATTCATCGGGCAGGCAGACAACCCTTGAAGCATTGCCCTATATTATCGCCGGTCTCCGTGAGCAAGGTTATTCGTTTGACGTGTTGAGTAACTATCCGGGATCATTGCCATAATCGCTATCTTCAATTCCCAATAGAGTTTTTGAGTCTTCGCCTGTGTAGATTTGGACTTCTCGCAGGCTTCTGTTAATAGCTTTTGTTCTTGTTCCCGCAAGTGTATCGAGCTCATTTCCCGCTTGCCTTACCTTGTCGCGGGCTTTTGTCAAAACAATCTCAAAGCTCTCAAATTCTTTTTTTACAGCGCCGAGTTTGACTTCTATTTCAGCGGCGCCTTTTTGAATTTGCAGGGTTTTGAATCCAATTTGCAAGGAATTGAGCATTGCCGATAAAGTTGACGGACCTGTGACTATTACACCCTCGCGGCGCAGATCATCTAAAAATGCCGCATCTCTGACAATCTCGGAATAAAGACTTTCGGTTGGTAGAAAAATCACAGCAAAGTTAGTGGTTTCAGGCGGAGAGACATATTTTTTCTTTACATCTTTTGCAAATGTTTTTACCCGATCAAGCAGAGCTTTTCGCGAGGATTCTATGAGCGCAGTGTCGCCGGCGTCGTAACCTTCGAGCAGGCGGTAATAATCCTCCAACGGAAATTTTGAGTCAATCGGCAGGTAGACGAAATTGCCGTCATCAGCTCCGGGGAACTTAATTGCATACTCCACTCGCTCGCGTGACCCGCTGACGGTGGGAACTTCAACGTCATATAGCTGTGAGGGAAGCATGTCTTCGATAATCTTTCCAAGCTGGAGCTCTCCCAAAATGCCTCTTGTCTTCGCGCCTGAAAGCACTTTGTTCAGTGAGCCTACAGACTCCGCCACACTTCTCATCTCACCCAGTCCTTTGTTTACGCTTTCAAGTTGCGTACTGACGGTTTCAAAAGACTTTTGCAGACGAGTTTCAAGTGTTTTTTCCAGCTTTTCATTGACAGTTTGACGCATTTCCTCAAGCTTTTTTTCATTTGATAAAAGCAGTGCGCCAAGTTCTTTTTCAAGCTCGGATTGGATTTTGTCAAGCCGTTCGTCCACCTTATTCCTTATGCCATCCATTCCGCCCGTGCTTGAGGTCATCAACTCGGATAAACGTCTGTTTTGGCTCTCGCTGACTTGACTGAGTCTTTGATCTATGCTTGTGCGAAGACGATCGATGCTCTCTCCGGTTTTTCCGGAAAAATCGCTTATTGCCTTTTGCGATGCTTCTCTGGTTTCGAGTAGCATAGTTGTCATTGAATCACGTAATCTGCCGAGTTTTTGGTCGTTTTCTTCCCTGAGAATGCTGTTTTCTTGCAAAATCAGTTTCTGCAGCTCAGCGAATGATTTGCGCACGGCGTCCTCAACCGCACTTATATCCGGGGCCTTGGGCTTTTTTAATAATAGAGCAATGCAAGACGCTAAGATGAGTATAGCAAGAGTCATAATAATGTATTCCAATTTGATTTTACCTCCATGCGGACAGATTAGAAAAACTCTTCCGCGAAGTATATTATATCTTTGAAAAGGAACTAATACAATGTATTTGGTGGTTGTAATTTCTCGAAATTTGCAAAGGCTTTCAATGTTTGTTGACAATGTGCTTTATTTGTGACACAATGACTGCTCCATAACATGCGGAGCAGATGGTCAGTAGTGGCACGCTGAGCAGGTTTGAAACCTTGAATATCACCACCGATTCCGGGTCGTTTTTGATTTTTTGATAATTAAAGACATCGATAGTTATCAAAAAATTCTCAAAAAGTATTATAGGTTATATTGAAAAATACTGGCATTTACTGTATAATGGCAATGTCGTGCTCATATGACATTATTTGAGAAAATGTTGTCAAATTATACGAATTTTTGCTTAATCTAGCAAACGAAGGTTGTTTATATGCGTTTTGTTTCAGTTGAAGACCTAAATCCGGGAATGGTCCTAGGAAGACCATTTATTGGCAAGAGCGGCGAACTCATGTTGGCGGCAAATACCGTTCTTTCGGAGAGCTTGGTCAAAGTCATACAGAATCTTAGATATTCCGGGCTATACATCAGAGATGACTTTTCTGAGGGAGTTGAGCCCAACGACCTTATTTCCTTAGAGCTGCGGATAAACTCAGTCGCGGCAATAAGGAGGTTTATGCTTGATATGCAGTCGCCCGGCGACTCCCGGATTACCCGCGGCATGGAGAATATAAAAGGTCTGGTAGACATGATTGTCGGTGAGATTTCCAGTGTCGATGGTGCTATGGTTAATCTAATAGATCTCAAGAGCTTTGATTTATACACCTTTCAGCACTCGGTTAATGTGTGTGTGCTTTCCTGCGCAATGGGAAGTGCGCTCAGATTTTCAAAAACAAAACTATATACTCTTGCAATGGCGGCTATTTTGCATGATATCGGAAAGGTTTTTATACCTCTTCCGATACTCAATAAACCCGGACTGTTAAACAAGCAAGAGCAAGAGATAATGAAGAAACATGCTGCGGACGGAAGCGAGTATGTTCAGAGGAAGTTCCACTTTAATAACACGATTTGCCTCCCGATAAAGCAGCATCACGAGCGATTTGACGGTTCCGGATATCCGATGCAATTATCTGAGGGTGATATTGACCTTTTTGCGCGGATTATTTCTGTTGCTGATGTTTATGACGCCATTATGTCAAAGCGTCCATATCATGATGCTGCTATGCCATCGGAAGCATATGAATATGTTATGGGCAATGCCGGAGGTCATTTTTGTCCCGAGGTAGTGGAGACTTTTGTAAAGACAGTGCTGCCGTTCCCAAGTGGTATCACAGTACGTCTTTCAAATGGGCTGACAGGACTCGTATACAAAAACAATGTGAATTTCCCGATGCGACCACTTATAAAAATCAGAGAACAACTCGGTATTCCAGAGCATTTTCTTGATTTGGGCAATGATCCAAGCGCACTTGATATTACTATACAGTCATTTGCATAATGACGTGGCAGAGGAAAAAGACCTGCCAATATGTTCTGCTGTAGGTTTTTGTCAAGAAAATTAGCTGCAAAGGCGGTGCAAAGCATGGAAAAAAGACCGGATTTTAAGTTTAGGCATGTCGGTATCAACGCGAAAGACAACGCGGAAGCTGAAGCAACAACTATGACGCTGAGCAATATTTTTGGTATTGAGTATTCAAAATTGCCCGGTTCTTATCTGGTTGGAGACCATATTGAAGTTATGAACCACGACAATTATGGGAAGTTTGGTCATATTGCGTTTACTGTGGCGTCAATCGCAGACGCGGTCGGCTATTTGAATGAACATGGCTGGGAGGCTGACATGTCAACGGCTGTCTACAAGGACGACAGAATAAAAATTTTATATTTATCACAGGAAGTAGCGGGCTTTGCGATTCATTTGTTTGAAGAGTGAGCCCGTAATTAGTAGTTTTTACAGGCAATTAAGCTAATGAGAAAGGATGAATATTTTGCGAAGTGATGTATATAAAAGCGGATATGAAAAAAGCGCCGCCCGCGGAAAAATGAAAGGCGCCGGTTTGACAGGCGAAGAACTTAATAGACCGTGGATTGGAGTTGCCAACTCGTTCACTAATGCATTCGGAGGACATTCTCATCTGGATAAGCTTACAAGGGCAGTCTGCGATGGCGTATATATGGCAGGAGGTCTGCCGCTTGAGTTTGGCTCAATTGCCGTTTGTGACGCTATATGTATGGGTGTTGAGGGCATGAACTGGTCTCTGCCAAGCCGGGAAGTGATAGCGCATTCTGTTGAGACGATGGCACATGCTCATGGTTTTGACGCGCTTGTTTTAGTTGCAGGCTGCGACAAAATAATTCCGGGCATGATCATAGGTGCATTGCGCGCAGATGTTCCAACGATTGTTATTTGCGCGGGACCGTCACTGGAAGGCAAAGTGCATGGCAAGAAGCTTGGCGCGTTGCATTCTGTGGAAGCAAGGGCGCAGGTAGAGAGCGGTAAGATGTCTAAAGAACTCTACGAAGCCATAGAAGATTCTCAAAATCCTACCTGCGGCGCGTGCAAAGGTATGTTTACAGCAAATTCAATGGCATGCATGACCGAGGTGCTTGGTATTGCATTACCCGGTAACGGCACGATTCCGGCGCCTTATGCAGAACGCATCCGGCTCGCCAAACTAACGGGAATGCAAGCTGTGGAGGCAGCGAAAGCGGACATGAAACCCTCTGAGATCATAACAGAAGAATCCATGCGCAACGCAATAAAGCTTTTTATGATGCTGGGGAGTTCTACTAATCTGGCATTGCATCTGCCGGCTATCGGAGGTGCGCTTGGATATGATTTTTCTATAGACGACTTTGACGCACTCAGCCGCGAAGTGCCGCAGATAGTCAAGCTGTTTCCGGCAACTACAAATACTATCGAGACATTGCATGACGCCGGCGGAGTCAGCGCTGTTGTAAAGCAGGGTATCGAGGCAGGTTGTCTTGACGGTAGCCAGAGGTCTGTCACGGGAAAGAGCATATGGGATAACGTAAAAGATACACAGGTTTATGATGCCGAAGTCATCCGGCCTTGGGATAATCCATTTTCTGCGCAAGGAGGGTTATTCGTTCTAAAGGGCAATCTTTCTCCGGACGGAGCGGTGGTAAAAATAGGTGCAGTGGTGCCGGAAATGCGCAAGCACACGGGTCCTGCGCGTGTCTTTAACTCAGAGGAAGAAACAATGAGCGCGGTAGTTGGCGGTCATATCCGAAAAGGTGACGTTATCGTGATTCGATATGAGGGACCGAGGGGTGGTCCGGGCATGCAAGAAATGCTTCAGATTACAGCATATTTGTCCGGACTGAAAATGGATACAGAGGTGGCGCTTGTTACTGACGGTCGTTTTTCTGGCGCCAGCCGAGGCGCAGTCGTCGGGCATGTATCTCCGGAAGCGGCGCTGGGCGGGACTATCGCCTTGGTCGAAGAGGGAGATATGATAGAAATTGACATGGAAGCGCGTAAGCTGAACTTACTTGTAGACGAAGCGGTTCTTCAAGAGCGCCGCAATGCTTGGGTATGTCCCGAAACCGGTTATACCAGAGGCTGGCTGAAGCATTACTCCGAAAATGTTGGCTGCGTTACAAAAGGTGCGCAGTTGGGTTAGTGTTAGAACTGGTTTTCGTAATTATCTTGGATAATACGGATAAACGCGGCTATAACGTCATTTACGGGAGTGTCAATACCTAGCTCTTTGCCATAGCGTGATATAGCGCCGTTTAGAAAATCAATCTCGGTTTTTTGCTTCGCTTTTACATCTTGTGCGGTCGATGGAAGGTGCGAGCCGAATTTTGGAATCGTGTGCTTTTCTATACTATCTATGACTTTGTCAAAATCGAGTATGATATTTTTTGCCGCGGCAACCTTTATAACTTCACGCAGGCAACGTTCCAACAGAAGTCTGCCTTCCGGATGGGTGCAATAGCTTCGGATATTGCACCTTACTATTGCGCACGAGGAGTTGACCGCGATATTGTTTATTGCTTTGCCCCAGATATAGTCGTCGATTTTTTCTTGGTACTCTGCCGTAAGTCCGCCTTTGCACAGGATATCGACAATCCGGGTTGCAGTTGCCGACGCTGCCGCATCTCCTGTTACGGTTCCCAGTTGTACTGCGGTCAGGTCTCCAAGAATGTTGCTTGAAATCTTTCCCGGCGCCGTTAGCTGGCAGGTGATTTTCATAACGCCTTTTAGTATAAGCTCGGCCGGGAAAAAATTCTTGAGTACATCATCGTTGCCAACCCCGTTTTGCAAAGTTATTGCATAAGTCTTGTCGCCAAAAAGAGATTTTGCACTACTTATTGCCTGCTCTGTGACGGGGCATTTGACCAGCACAATCACAGCGTCTACTACGCCAACTTTTTCAGGCGCAGTGAACGTTTGCATTTTCGCTGTTTGCATTTCTCCGTTGATTGTTAGCTCAAGCCCGTGATCCTTAATGGCGTTCATATGATCCTCGTAGGGGTCGACAAGTGAGATTTCAGCGCCGCCGCGCTGTAAAAAATAGCCTATTAAGCTGCCCATTGCTCCTGCGCCCAAAATTGCAATCCTCATTTTTATGCCTCTCTCCATTGTTAATTCTTTCTGCAAAAAGCGCAGTTCTTATGTTGGAGGTATTGTTCGCGGAAGAACGGCGTCGCAGTTATTTGTAGTATACCATTTGCCGCTATAAAAAGATACTAAAGCATGATGAAATATTTTTGTTGACAATCGCGGGGCAGCGGTGCTATAATCACTCGATAGTAAGCAGAACGGCATCCCCGTCCTCACCCTGCCGCCGGAAGTCCGAGCGCGCAGCGGTCAATGAGCTGGCAACTCGTCCAAATATGGACGGAGTCTTGGGTTCGCGGGTGCTGATGCGTCCGCGTTTTGTTTATATTTACCGTGCCGGGTATGGACGCATATCTTGGCAGCAGTTTTTATGATGGAGGTGTTTTAGTATTAGTAGCGTGAGCTATCAGATTAACGAAGATATCACTGACAAAGAAGTGCGAATGATTGATGAAGATGGTACACAACTGGGTATCATGACATCACAGGAGGCTTTTCGAATTGCGGTTGAAAAAGAGCTTGATTTAGTAAAGATTGCTCCGACTTCAAATCCACCCGTGTGTAAAATCATGGATTATGGTAAATACCGCTTTGAGCAGGCAAAGCGCGAGAAAGAAGCGCGCAGACATCAGCATATTGTAGAGGTCAAGGAAATACGTATGTCACCAAGCATAGGACTCAATGATTTCAATGTTAAGCTGAACCACGGGCAAAAATTCCTCAAAGAAGGCGATCGACTCAAGATTACGATTCGCTTTAGAGGCAGGGAAATGGCACATACCGATATCGGCGAAAGACTCCTAAAGAAGTTTTCTGAAGAGTGCGCCGAATTTGGTACAGTTGATAAAAACCCAAAGTTAGAAGGAAGGCATATGTCTATGTTTCTAACACCTAAGCAAACCAAACAATCCAATTAGTATTAATTATTCTAGCATGTAATAGGATAAGCAAGACAGGGAGAGAGAAAAATGCCAAAATTGAAGACGCATAGCGGGGCGAAAAAAAGATTCCGTCTCACAAAAACAGGTAAGGTTAAGCGTGCGCATGCCTACAAAAACCACATCCTCAACAAAAAAACGACAAAGCGCAAAAGGGCTTTGCGCAAAGGCGGTTACGCCGACGTCACAAATGAAGCCGTGATCAAGAAACTGATCCCGTACAAATAGGAGGATAGTAAAATGGCAAGAGTAAAACGCGCTGTAACCACACGCGCCAGAAGAAAAAAAATATTAAAGCTGGCAAAGGGATATTGGGGTTCAAAGTCAAAGCATTTTAAAATGGCTAATCAGGCAGTGATGAAGTCACTCACTTACGCATACACAGGGCGCAAACTAAAAAAGAGAGATTTCCGCAAGCTTTGGATTACAAGAATTAATGCAGCATGTAAGGCAAATGGAATGAACTACTCCCGATTTATGCACGGATTAAAGCTTTCGGGAATAAATCTCAACCGTAAAATGCTTTCAGAAATGGCGATTCATGAACCTGATGCATTCGCTAAACTCATAGGAACAGCCAAAACAGCAATCGGGGCATGACCAAGCTGAGCAGCTATAGCACCGCCGATTGTCCGGCTGTATTTACAAGTTATGAAAAAGCAAGGATATGACTAAAAATCAATCCTTGCTTTTTTATAGCGAGCGCGTGCGGCGCAAAAAAACTTGAAAGAGCTGTGGGTGAAAAATGACGTGCCCGGCGCCAATTAGCTCTCGCTGATAAACAGTGTGCCGGTGTCGCGGCAGAGATATTGAACCGCCGCGCGTCCGCTTAATAGCGCAGGCGGGAAACCACCGGGGGGCATCATGCGCTGACCTGCAAAGTAAACGCCCGACAGTCCCGGAATGTCTGCGGGATAGGACTTCATCTTCATTTTTGAAGTCATTTCAGTCATCCAGGAGCCTTTCCAGTTGCCGCAATAGCGCTCATATGTAAGTGGCGTTGCGACATCGATAACTTCAACATTGCCTTTAATTTCAGGCATTTGTTCGGCAAGTCCGGCAAGCACCTCATCGGCGATTTTCTGCTTTTCTTCCTTATATTGATTTTCATCCTTTGCCTTTTTCCAGAAGTCATATGTATCACCGTCGAGTGTAACCGTCAGTGCGGATTTCCCTTCGGGAGAGTATGTGGGGTCGGTCGCATAGTTATTGACGTTTAAAAATTCGTATATCTCATCTGCAAGCCTTATCGGAGAGTTTAGTTTAACTAGGCTCCCGTGCGGATATTTGCTAAGATTTGCGCTTATTCCAAATGAGATAAACACGCACATTGTAGGTAGGGTCGCTTTGCGCATTTCGTCGAGCCAAGGCGCCTTTAGCGGGGCTTTAAAGAGGCTCTCAACCGTCATTGTGTCAGCGGTTACGATTACGGCGTCTGCGGGCATCCATTTTTCTCCGACCACAACTCCGGTTGCCTTGCCGTCTTCAATCACGACATGGTCGGCGCGTGTATTATAGAGGATTTCACCGCCAAAGCCAGTAAAGGTTTTGACAATTCTTTCGACAAATGGAGCAGATCCGCCCTCCGGAAAACCTCCGTCGCCACGTGCAAGACTGCCCATTGTGAAAAACAGGGGCAGCACTCCGCTTTTCTCACTGATGCATGAGCGGAGCAAATCACGGATTCCCTCGTGTTTGAATCGTTTTATGTAGTCCTCTTTTGAAATTTTGGAAAAAGAGTTCATAAGACTGAGCGCGGATATTCCCGAGCCTATCAACGAAAGCGATGGCCGGCTCTTTTTTGTAGTTTTGACCCCATGTATATCTGTAACGGGCATCGCCAGGTTTTTCACCTTCCGGATATTGCCGGTCAACGTTTTGATTTCCGCTTCATCTTCCGGTGACAGGGCTATCAAATGCTTCTCTGTCCTTTCGACGTCGCGGTACATGCGTATGGGAGTGCCTTCGTAATTGTATTCAAAGAAGGGCTCATAGTAGTGTACTTGCACATTGTCGTCAAGCGCTCCGATATGGCGCCAGGATTTGTTAAGCTGCTCATTTTTGTTTGAGCCTGCGAGCCAGTGCATTCCACCTTCAAACGAGTATCCTCTACGCTTCCAGGATGTGCAGTTTCCCCCGGCTATGTTGTGAGTTTCCAAGATTGTGACGTCAAATCCGCATCTTTGCGCATATACGCCTGCGGAAAGCCCAGCAATTCCGCCGCCAATTACAATGACTTTTTTCTTCATTTTGATGATCGTTCCTTTCGATTCCCATCAGGGAGCATATGGCACACGCCATTTCACTTAAGTAACCACTGAGAGTGCGATTTAATCAGCGGTTATTTAAAATTATATCAAGCGAAATTCATATACACAAGATGAAAACGCCAACAGGTTGTTAACAGTCGGTTAGTGGTAAATTTACCGGAAAAAATGAGGAAAGTGAGCAAAAAACGCGGTTGACAGACTCGGTGTAATTGTGGTAGTATGTGAGCAATCGGGCGGCTCCTTTGGTAGGGCGGGTCGCTCCTTAAAATCTGATTTAGTGTCAGAGGAAACGCCGCGCCTTAACTTAGGGTGCGGCTACTTCTTTTTGGTGAGTGTAATCACCAATTTAATAACCGCTATAATCAACATGAAAAGTGCAATGACTTCAAGTAGCGTCAAGCGGTCACCTCCTTTAGAGAGGAACAACCCCGCCGCCGTCTTGCTCAGAGTATTATCATAGCACCTAAGCAAGCTGTTGTCATTACACGTTTGTTTACACATTTATAGAGGCAAAGC
>Ga0209755_10003387_pt1 | contig 20061 bp, 16 predicted proteins | sample TergutCo191P1_FD_187301 | JGI IMG/M metagenome (GOLD analysis project Ga0209755, IMG submission 187301) | Cornitermes sp. P1 segment gut microbial communities from Petit-Saut dam, French Guiana - Co191P1 (SPAdes) (version 2) | ecosystem: Host-associated > Arthropoda: Insects > Digestive system...
GGGGGGGGGGGTATGTCTGGATTTCCAAGCGAGAAATCAAATACATTGTCCGTGCCATGCTTTTTCTTAAGCATGGCCCCTTCCTCAAACATCTTCCTGATCATGGACGATGCGCCAAGGGCGTTTCGTATTCCCGTTGCTATGGGCATTGTTTCCTCCTAGAAATATTGAGCCGCTTCCCTGAACCGTTCCTGGGTTTTCGCCCAGCCCTTTCCTTTGCCTTCCGCAAATTGTGGGCAAGCAGATGTTCGTCGCAACCCGGAACATGAAGGTTCCAGAATGCCTCCCCTGTAAGCTCCTCGACGATACCCTGGTTCGTTTCCTCTTCGGGTCTTAATTCCACGTTCATTCCGTGATTATAGGGGAACGCCACCGACTTTACCAGACGGCCGTGGGCCATTCATCCACCTCTTGACATTTTTGGGAAATTTGCCTATCAATAACCATGGAGGTATTATTATGCAACGCATGTTGTTGGCCTTTATGATTTTGCTTCTATCGTATTCCCTAGCCTTTGCCCAGGCTGGAAACACCAGGTTTGTGGCGGTTGAGAACGCAAACGTAAAATCTTCCACAAGTTTTTTCGCCAGGGATCTTGGGACGCTCCCGCTCGGGCAGGAAGTGACGGCGCTACGGGACAGCGGCAGGTGGACCGAGGTAAGGGCGGGAAACCTTACTGGCTGGGTGGTTTCCGCAAGCCTAAGCCCGCGCAGAACGGTAAGGGCGGCTTCCCCGGTAACGCCAGGCGAGGTTGCCCTTGCGGGGAAAGGTTTTGGCAGGGAAGTGGAAAACCAGTACCGTCTGACCGGTCCCGATTACTCGCTGGTTGACGCAATGGAAACCGTGGTGATACCGATGGCGGAGTTGCGGCGGTTTATCATTGAAGGCCGTTTGGCGGGGGCGGAGTGATGGGAAAAATGATTAAAAAAAAGCCTGTTTTGCTTGGCCTGTTTTGCGTGTTTTTCCTGGCGACGGCGTATCTGTACGGGCAACGCCCCGGCATAGGGGACGGCAACCGTGATTTTTTCGGCGAGGTCTTGGAGGCCATGCAAAGGGCCTTTGACAGGGCGGAATCGCAACCGACCCTGGAAGATGCCTATTTTCTGGGTCGTGCGGTGGCGGCGCATATCCTTGCCCTGTACCCCCCCTATACCCAAAACCCAGAACTTACCAGGTACCTAAACAAAATCTGCCAGGCCCTGGTGATAAACTCCCCAAGGCCGACGGCGTTCAGGGGATATTTTGTCGTTATCCTTGACAGTCATGAGTTCAATGCCTTTGCATCTCCCGGCGGACACATTTTTTTGACCAGGGGGCTTGTCGAGGCGGCAATGTCCGAAGACATGCTTGCGGCGGTCATAGCCCACGAACTGGCCCACATCATGCTGGATCACGGTTTAAGCATGATTGACGAGATGGCCTTTCTTGACGAGGCCGCGGCTATAGCCGGCAGGGCGGCGGCTTTTGCCAGTGATAGGCCCGTCGCCGAAAGGCTAATGGGCTTCCGTAGTTCGGTTTCCGCAATAGTCGAGACGCTGGTAAGAACCGGGTATTCCCGTGAACAGGAATTCGCCGCCGACAGGAAGGCGGTGGAGCTACTTGTCGCCGCGGGTTACAATCCCCGGGCATTGGTGGATATGTTAAGAATCCTGCAACAAAGGCAAGGTTCCCACGCCGATGGCCTTCTCGCAACGCATCCGCCCCCCGCCGAGCGTATCAGGAATGTTGAGGAGGCGATTAGGCGGCACCGGGTTGCGGACACCAGCGCCCACAGGCGGGCACGGTTTGCAAACAGGTAACGCCGAACCCTATGCGTAGAATAGCCGGACACGCAAAGTCAAACAAAAAAGCCGCCGCCCTGGTCATTTCGATCCTTGTTTTTGCCTTCGTTGCGATGCTGTACCTTTTTGGTGCCTTCGACTATTTGGAGAACAGATCCTATGACATGAGGGTCAGGTTTTTCGCCCCCCGGCTTCGGCCTTCGCACGACATCGTCATCGTACTTGTGGATCAGGCCAGCATCGACTGGGCGCAACGAGAAAGGGGCTGGGGCTGGCCTTGGCCTAGGGCGGCATACGCCCAGTTGCTTGGGCACCTTAGGGGCGCGGCCTCCGTCACCTTCGATATTATCTTCTCCGAGCCGTCCATGCACGGGCCGGAGGATGACGAGGCCTTCACCCAGGCCGCAATGAAACACGGCGGGGTGGTTCAGGGGGTTTTCTTTTCCAGCCAGACTGGCACAACCACCTACTGGCCGCATGGACTCGACGCGCCGCTTTTCCAGCCCACGGGCTTCGGTGATTTCCTGGAACGATTCGGCCAGGGCGGCGGGGGCAAGGTTCTAACCGGGGCGCAGTTTCCCATTCCGGCCTTGCGGGATTCCGCCGCCGGTCTCGGTTCCTTTACCGGAATTCCCGATTCCGACGGCGTGATTAGACGGCTGCGGCTTTTCACCTTTTTTGACGGCATGGCGGTGCCGGGGCTTTCGCCCATGGCCTTGCTTGCTTCGGGGCACGGCGGCGACATTGGCTTCGATCCGCGAAACAGCACAATCCAGTGGGGGGACTTCTCGATACCCGTCGGCAGGGACGGCTCAAGCCTTCTGCGTTTTAGGGGCGACCTTAGCCGCTACTTCCCCTTCTCGGCAAGCGACATACTTGAAAGCCGAGAGGCATACCTGCGGGGCGAGAACCCCCCGCTCCTCCCCGAGTACTTTTACGGCGCGCATGTGTTCGTCGGCCTTTTCGCACCGGGTCTCTTCGATATTTTCAGCACGCCCATTGCCACGGTGTATCCGGGCATGGGCGTCCATGTTACGATGCTTGACAATATTCTGCAGGGCGATTTCGCCAGGGAAAGCCCGCGGTGGCTAAACCTGCTAATCCTATTCACAGCCGTAAGCCTTACGATCCTGCTGTGCCTGTTCTCGCAGCGTGTGCCTGTAACGGCGGCTGGGGCGGTGCTTGCCCTGGCGATCGTCGCCGCAGGCTCGTTCGCCGCATACTATCAGTTTTATCTCTGGCTCCCCATGGTGACGCTTCTTGCCGGAATCACGGCGGCGTTCATAAGTGCGACCCTGTTCAACTACGCCACGGAGGGCAGCCAGAAACGCTTCATAAAGACGGCGTTTAGCCAGTACCTGTCGCCAAAGGTAATCGAGAGGATCATCGCCGACCCGTCGCAGCTGCAACTTGGCGGCGAGAAGCGCGAGATGACGGCGATATTCACCGACGTGCGCGCCTTTTCCACGATTTCCGAGGCCCTGGGCGATCCGCAGAAACTCGTCGAACTCCTAAACCACTACCTTACCCGAATGAGCGACATCATCCTTGAAAACCAGGGAACCATCGACAAATACGAGGGCGACGCGATAATCGCATTCTTCGGCGCGCCCGTCCATTTCGACAACCATGCCGCCCTTGCCTGCCGATCGGCGGTACTGATGAAGAAAGCCGAGGCGGAAGTCAACCGGGAGGCTCTGGCTCAAGGGCTTGTCACGGACAAGGTGCTGGAAGCCCTGGTGAAAAAAGGCGCAATGCAGGATACTGGCGAGCCGTGCCCGCTGTTCACGCGCCTTGGGATTAATTCCGGGGAAATGGTGGTGGGCAACATGGGAACGCCAAGCAAGATGAACTACACGATCATGGGGAACGCCGTGAACCTAGCCGCCCGTCTCGAAGGTACGAACAAGGCATACGACACTGGCGGAATACTCATAAGCGAGCACACAAGGGCGCAAATCGGCGACGGGTTCGTTGTTCGCCCGCTTAGCCGCGTCCGAGTTGTGGGGATAAACACCCCGCTGCGGCTGTACGAGCTTTTGGACATTAGCGGGGATGCGCCGCCGGACTTGCCGGGGATGGTGGAGGCCTGGGAACGGGGTCTTGCCCTGTACGAGCGAAGGAATTTTCAGGCGGCCGCTGGCATTTTCGGCGAGATATACGGGAGGAATACCGCCGACCTTGTCGCAAAAAAGTATTGCCTTCGCTGCCGTGCATACCTTGCCTCGCCCCCGGATGACAGGGCCTGGGACAATGGGGTGGACAACCTGACAGAGAAGTAGGCAGCAGCTTGTCGATTCGTTCTGTTTGGCGGGTGCTTGACAAAATTTGGCCGATTCTGTAGGCTTTATATGTCAGATAGGATATACGAGTCTAGGTGATTTGTACACACATTCCCCGGTTGTGTAATGGTAGCACGGCAGATTCTGGTTCTGCTCGTGGGGGTTCAAATCCTCCCTGGGGAAAACGCTAATTCCTTTATTTTCCTCTTAGCCCAGCATGTGGTTGGGTTCCAAACTCCCTGATCAGCCTTGCGGTTTCCTTCTGGTACCCCATAGTATCGGTTGTCATAATATGCCCTTTCACGCTGACAAGTTCCAGCTGGTTATGGCGGGAAATCCTGGGAAATTAAACGTTTTTTGCTTTCATGGGCACTGATTCCGCTGAATAAATCAGCGGAATCAGTGCTTCCCTAGTTTAGTTCTTGAAAACAATATGCTTGCGCCCTTTCAGCAGAACCGTAAGGCCCACCGCAAACAGGATAAGAATTGCCAGGATACCAAAGCTGCTTCTGCCCGTGCTGCCCAAGATAACCGCGTAAAGAGCCGGGCCTATTACCGACGCAAACCTCCCAAAAATTTCAAAGAAGCCAAAGTACTCGCCGCTTTCCTCGGGCGGTATGAGCCTGCCGTAGGTGGAACGTGAAATGGCCTGTATACCTCCCTGAACGGTACCCACCATAAAAGCCAATACCCAGAACATAATTTGGGCGGTCTCTATCCCAAAAAGCTCCTCTTCCAGGCCAAAGCCCATTGCAAAGCCCAGGATGGAAATTACGCAGTACATTATTATGGAGCCTATGATCAGGTTTAGGGGGTTCGTTTTTTTGCTTAACGCTCCAAAAAGCAGGCTGAAGAAAAAAGCCACTATTTGGGTCATGAACAGGGCGATTATCATCCCCGGGCCGTCCAGCCCAAGCTCCGCCCCGTAGGCCGTCGCTATGCTGATAATTGTTCCAACGCCGTCAATGTAAAAAATGTAGGCAATCAAAAACATCAACACGCCTTTGTTCTGCCCGATTTTTTTTGCGGTTTTTACTATGTCCCTCATGGCCTGCCTGTACAAGCCACTGGCCGGTAACTCGGTCTCGTATTTATGGTGAACGTTTTTTAGTATCGGAATGGAAAACACCAGCCACCACACCGCCGTTAACACCACCGATATTCTTACGGCCAGGGTAAGGTCTATGCCAAGATTATCGCCAAACATGATAAGCGCTATGCTTATCACAAAAGGTATGGTGCTGCCCCCCACGTAACCCATTGCAAAGCCCGTGGCGCTGACATTGTCCATACGGTCTTTTGTCGTAACATCCGGCAGGAAGCTGTCGTAAATTTGATTGCAAATAGACCAAAACATGTGGGCGAAAATAAACGCCACAATCAGTAACTGCCATGAATCCAGCACTGCGGTAAAGATCGTAAAGACCAGGCCCGAGACCAACGACATAAGAAAAAGCCGTTTTTTATAGCCTTTGTAGTCGATAAGAGCACCGATAAACGGAGCCGCAAAACCCACGACGATTCTTGTCGCCGTCAGTCCGATGGCCCACCACATACTGCCCTGATCCCCGGCCATGCCCACAAAAAAGACGGGAAAAACCGCCGCCAGCATAATTGTGGCAAACGACGAATTTGCCCAGTCGTACATGATCCAGCTATGCTCTTCTTTTGAAAACCTTCTCATCGTGGCCTCCTTTCCAGCCCGTGTGTTTTAAATTTGTTCAACATCGTACTATTCCAAAATCCCCAGTTCCCTCGCTCAATGCCTTCAAGATTCTTGCCGGACAGCCTCCGCATTTCACCTCAGATCATGCACTTGCCTCCCTGGCAGGCCTAAGCCTCAGGTGCTTTCTGCCATAGAGCAGTAGAACAAGGCCCACAATGAATACAAGAGCGATTGAGAGTATGGCGAAGTAAGGCCTTCCCGTTATGCCAAGTATCGTGGCATATAGGAACGGTCCCAAAATGGCGGCAAAGCGTCCAAAGATTTCAAAGAACCCAAAGTATTCGCCTGAATTCTCGGGGGGGATCAACCTGGCATAGATAGCACGGGAGGTGGCCTGTATGCCGCCCTGGACTGTGCCCACCATAAAGGCCAAAGCCCAGAACATCATGATGGCCACATCAGCACCAAACCAGCGTTCCCCCTCCATGCCAAATCCCATGACAAAGCCCATTCCACATATAACCAAGTATATACATATTGCCCCAATGATTATGTTAATGGAATTGAACCTGTCCGCCAGTTTGCCAAAAAGGATTGAGAAAGGCATTGCCACTAACTGCATTACGAATAGCGCGCCTATCATGCCCACGGCCCCCAGACCCAGCTCCGCTCCATAAGCCGTGGCAATGCTTATAACCGTGCCCACGCCATCGATGTAAAAAAAGTAGGCGATGATGAAAATAAACAAGCCTTTGTTTTTCACGATTTTCCTGGCCGTTGCCAATATTTTTTTAAAGGCATCGGTTATCATGCCCTTGGGAGGTACGTCCACGCCGTGTTTGTGGCGCACGTCCCGAATCATGGGTATGGAGAAAATCCCCCACCACACGGCGGTCATTACAATGGAAATGCGCACGGCCATTGTGTTGTCGATGGGAACGGGAAACTGCTCCCCGAACATGATTAGAATTATGCTAATCAAAAACGGTATGGTACTGCCGCCAATATACCCCATTGCGTAACCCCAGGCACTTACCTTGTCCATGCGATCCTTGGTGGTTACATCGGGAAGGTAGCTGTCGTAAATGATGTTGGAAGCCGACCAGAATATGTTGGCAAGAATATAGCCGACAAGCAGCATCTGCCAAGTTGCCTGGAATGCAAGGAATAGGTGGAACAGAATGCCAAGGGATATAAAGGTGACGAACAACCGCATCTTGTAACCCTTGTATGCAATTATCGCACCGATTACCGGGGCTGCAATCCCTAATACAAGCCTGGCTATGGCTATTCCCCTAGCCCACCACATACTACCTGGCGTACCCTCGCCTCCAGCCATGCCGACAAAAAATACTGGAAAAACCGCCGCCAACATAATCGTGGCAAAGGCCGAATTGGCCCAGTCGTACATAATCCAACTGCGTTCTTCTTTTGAGAATTTTTTCACGCTAGTCCTCCTTTTTGTTTGAACTCATCTGACACCATATTCTTCCAAAATATCCATGTCAAGATCCAGTTCCCTTGCGACAATGGCCGTTAGATCCGTTATTCGGTTCTTCAGCCAATTTTGTTCCTGCCCTGGCAAAAAACTTTTGCCCTTAACGCCATAAAAAACATTGTAATTTTCGTAGTCAGTCGGGTAGCCATGGGCACCCTTGTACTTGCTGCTTTCCGAAAAAATGTAACCCGGCTTTGCGGCTATGCCAATAAGCTGTTTGTCAGCATATCCGCTTTCTTCCATTTCGTTTTTTGTCAAAAAACGTTCAAACCAAGGCTGCCCTTCCAGACCCTTTGTCGTTTTGTCCACAAAGGCACTGCCTCCGACTTGTTCAAAAACGGCATCCCCGTATATGCCGTTAAGATTTATGCTTTCATTGACATCCAACTGGGAATGATCCGAGAATACAATCACAGTATCATCCCCCCAACTTTCCAATAGCCTGCCAAGGTTGGCATCCATTGCCTTCTTTGCAATGCCAATTTCCTTTCCCTTGGATCCGGTAAAATGAAACAGGATATCATAGGCTATTAGATGAACCAGGGTTAGGTCGGGCTTTTTTCTTTTTAACAGGTCGCAAGTCACGGACGTGGTAAAATCGTCCAGTTCGGGCTGCCCTACGCCTTTAAGGGCTTTAATGAGCTTTCCGCCATGCCTTAGAAGAGCGGGTATCAGGAAGAATACGCTCCCGTAAAGCAAGCTGCGGAACAGCAGGTTTTGGCCTTTTTCCGGGTGCACTTCCGGCATATGGTAGTCGATTTTTGCGCCGCAGGTTACCGGCCAAAGCATGGCCGCCGTGGACAGTTTTTTTTCCCTTGCCGCATCCCAGATGGTCTTGGCCTTTATGTCCTTGGCCATTTGAGCCCAAGGCCGTTCGCCGTTTTTATTGGGGGGAAGCAGGTTGGATATGACACCGTGGTCTTTGGGAAGTTTGCCCGTGGAGATGGTGGTATGGATAGGGTAGGTATTGGACACGAAGGCGGTTTTCAGCCCCCCTTGGTAGCAGGCCCCCCGTTTGAACCTTGCCACATTGGGGTAACATTCGCCGTCCCCAGCCATAGCTTCAAACACCTTGTCGCTAACCGAGTCGAAGCTTATGACTAGAATGCCCACGCCGTGCACCTCCAAGGCTATCTTTAGAGGAATTGGTTCCCCCTATCCAGCACTTTCGACAGTCTATCACGGAAACCGTAATATTACCAGTAAGAAGCGATAATTTGCCATGAGACGGAAAAAGGGCTTGAACAATTTGCCTGGAAATGCGATACTGCGGTTGTTGGGCCTTTAGCTCAGTTGGTTAGAGCTGCGGACTCATAATCCGTAGGTCCCAGGTTCAAGTCCTGGAAGGCCCATCACTTAATTCCTTGCCACACAAGGAATTAGCAAAACGTGGAAATCGCGTTTTCCAAAGGATTTGCGGCATCGTGCGCTTATCGTGCACGTATTTTTTCCCTGTTTTCAGGAGGGAAAGTTATGCCCAGGCCGCAAAGACCTTTTACAGCCACAAGAAGGGCGGACTCAAAGACGTTTCAGTTCACGCTTAACCCAGCCAGCGACTTGCCGGACAAGGTCTGCCGCGACTGGCAGCGGGCGAGTTTCCAGAAATTCCCGGCTTCCCTGGCGATGCACCGCCTCCCCAAAAACAAGGCGGAGGCGGAAGCCAGGATATACGCGCTTATCCAGCACCTGAAAGAGGGGCTTGCCGCAGGCGCAACCAAGCGCATCCCCATGGAAGACATAACGGCGGGAGCATGGCTTGAAAAGTTCACGTCATTGGAGCGAAACCCGCGCTCGGCTCTGGTCGCCGCCAAAAACCGCCCCCATTCCGTCAAAACCATCGCCGGCTACGAATCCTACTACCGCTGTCATATAAAATGTGATCTAATTTCGAACAAAAGTATAGGTAGGGCCAGACAGCAGAGGAAAATGGTTGGAACCAGAACCTTCGAAGGCGTGGTGAAATTCGTTCGCATGGCGTTCAAGGAATACCAGCGCATTCATCATAAGTGGTTCAACCCGTTCCAGGGCCTTGATGTGTTTGAGTTCAAGAACATTGCGGGGAATGCAAGTACCATTGAAACGCTGTTTTTCAGATCCCGCTCGCAGGCCCCCAACGTCTTTCTCAACCTTGAGAATTCGCCGCTTTCCAAGCGGGAAGGATCCCACCCCCTCGCCACTGGTTCCACACTTGGAAAACATCAATATAGCCCCGAACGGAACGACGGAGTGTCTTGCCGTTCGGGGCGTGGAATACTTAGTATATCCAATGGACACGGCCACAGGCCTTATGGGCGAATGGGAATTGTCGTCCCCCGACCTTGCGGTTGTTAATTCGCGAAAGGGCGACTACGGTTGCCGGCTGATGATTAATCAGGACACGCCCGTGGGATCTGTTTTGACGTTGAAAGCAAAAGCCCTATTTGAGGAGGGCAGACAAATTGCCTTAGTGCCAAAAACCGAAAAAGCCGCAAGACTAGCGCGAGGCAGGAAACGCCGACGCAAATCCTGCGCCGGGGTTCGTTCATTCAACCGTAACGCTTTTTGCCAAATTTCGCGGCTTGTCTATGTCCAAGCCCTTGTTTGCCGCCACGTAATAGCTAAAAAGCTGCAAGACGATTACCGACAAAGACGGCGAAAACAATTCATTGCCCGCAGGCAAAGCTATGAACGATATTTTATCGTTTGTGGCATCGGCAGGGCAATTGCCAATAACCAAAACTTTCGCCCCCCGGCTTACGACCTGCTCAACGTTACTCATTATTTTGCCGTAAAGGCGTTCGCAGTTGGAAATCGCGACAACAAGCGTGTCATCTTCGATAAGGGAGATAGTGCCGTGCTTTAGCTCGCCGCCGGCGTATGCCTCGGAATGGATGTAGGATATTTCCTTTAGCTTGAGCGAGCCTTCCAGCGCGATGGCATAGTCGATATTCCTGCCAATGAAAAAAATGCTTTTGTAACCGACGCACTGGGAAGCGTATTTCTGGATCGAATCCACCTGTTCCAGTATTTCCGCCGCCTTGTCCGGCAGCGCGGCGATCTCCGACAGGAGTTCCCGTTCTTTTTCCCCTGGCAGTTTCCCTAGTTTAACGGCAAAGCGTATGGCAAGCATGTACAACAGCGCAAGCTGCGCGGAAAATGCCTTGGTCGTCGCGACGGCGATCTCCGGGCCGGCGGCGGTATATATGCAAAAGTCCGCTTCCTTGGCAATCGCGCTGCCAACCACGTTGACGATTGACAGCGTGACCGCGCCCTTTGACTTCGCCTCGCGCATTGCGGCAATGGTGTCCGCAGTTTCGCCCGACTGGCTTATCAAAACCACCAGCGTTCGACTGTCGATGTTGGGATCCTTGTAACGGAATTCGCTGGCAAGCTCCACTTCCACCGATATTCCGCACAGACGCTCGAAAACGTATTTCGCGACAAACCCGGCATTGTACGCCGAACCGCAGGCGCTTATAACGATTTTTGCAAAACCCGAAACGTCAAGGCCGTCGATAACGCTCTTGTTTTCGCCGCCCTCGCCAATAACGGATTGTATCGTGTCCTTCAGGACCTTGGGCTGTTCCAGAATTTCCTTTAGCATAAAGTGCGGGTGCCCGCCCTTTTCCGCACTGTCAATGGTCCATGTAACGGTCTCCGTCGTTTTATTCAGGGCTTCCTTGTCGGTGTTGAAAAACCGCGCCTCGCCTCCTTTAAGCACGGCGATTTCCTTGTCGTCAAGGTAGTAGACCCGGTTCGTGTGCTTCAATATCGCCGGCACATCGGACGCGATGAAATACCCGTGATCGGACGCCCCGATAATAAGCGGGTTGTCTTTCTTGACGGCGATTAAGGTATCGGGATCGTCAAGGCACATGATGCCCAGCGCATACGAGCCTTCCAGGGCGTTTGTCACCCGGATAACGGTACCCAAAAGATCGCCGTCATAATAACGCTCGGCAAGCTGGGCGATAACCTCGCTGTCAGTCTGCGAGGCAAAGCACACGCCTTTTTTTTCCAGCCGCTCCTTCAGCCATTTATAGTTTTCTATAATACCGTTGTGAACCACGGCGATCTTGCTTTGGCTCCCCAGATGCGGGTGGGAGTTCGCATCCGACGGCTCCCCGTGTGTCGCCCATCTGGTATGCCCAATGCCAATGGTTCCCGAAATAGGGTGGCCAGCCAGCCTTTCCTGCAAGGCGGTCAGCCGCCCCTTCTGCTTGACCACGTTAAAGCCAGCCTTGCCACAAACGGCAATACCGGCGGAATCGTAGCCCCTGTATTCCAGTTTTTTTAACCCGTCCGTAATAATGGGAACGGCATCCTCGCTTCCGACGTACCCGATAATACCGCACATGCCTTGCTCCTTACCGCTGCGCACAAAAAAGGCATTCATCGGACAATGGGGGAGGAAGTCCCCACACCGCCTGATGAACGCCCTTGTTCAATACATATAGGCTACATTTTCAGCCTGTTTTTGTCAAGCGGCCGCCGCTCGGCAAATGAAAAAGCGACCCCCAAGGGAACCTTCGGCGATAGGGGTGGCACCATCGATTCAGACGCGAGCTGACCAAGCGCGTGGAGGAGGGGATGCCTAAGCGGGTAAGATGTGGTATCATTCCAACAACCACAAGGAGGCGACATCATGGAACAGGAAACATTCGCCAAGCAAGCGGCACACATCGTGCGTAGAGCCTGCGAAATCAGCGAGAAGGCGAGGCGGGAACGGGAAGGTCTGTTAGCGCTGGAGAAAAAAAGCATAGACGCACGAAAAGCGGATCTCCGGGATGTTTTCGAATACGGCATTCGGCTCGCGCTTGACGGCGCGGACGGGCGGCGCATCGATGAAACCCTGTCCAGCCTGATTGACGGCGAGCGGGACGAGGATGCCCGCAGACTAAAAGCAATGCAAAAAGAGGCCGTGTTGTCGATTCATGCGGGCGAAAACACCCGTATTGTGGCACTTCTTTTGGTATCCCGCATGAGCGACAGTGAATTTAAAGCCATGCAAGAACTTATTCCGGATTCCGAAATGCCCGAGTTCCTTTTCTACGAGTTTGCCGCGGCTCCCGAGGCGGAGGAAAAAACGGGCCTTATGGGGCCAGGCGAGTTTATCGAACAGTTGGCGCGCGTAACAAGCAAGGCGCACAAATTGCAGATAAAGGCCAGAAGGGCGGGTCTCTTGGATATAGAGGACGATATAAATACGGCGGATGAATCTTTTGGCGCGCTGAATACAATGCGGCGGCATATTTTCGTATCCGGATTGCGACTCATGGTGGATGGCTCGGAAGAAGATATTATCGACAGAATTTTGTCCAACCTCATAGCCCATGAACGGGACGACATGGCCAGAAGGCTAAAGACGATAATGAAAGAGGCGGTGCTGTGCATTCTAAGCGGATGCCATCTCTGGACGCTCCTGTCCACCATATTTTCCCACATAGACGATTCCGAGTTTGCGGACTTGCGGGCCGCGCTTTCGGGCACGGATGTCCATGCGGACATAGAGCCTGCGATGAAAATGGCGGGGATCACCCGCCACACGAAAGCCGACGACTACTATGCCACGGTGTTTAACGCGGGAAGGGAATTGGGCATATCTCCCGATGCGTACTTGCCGGAATTGGCGTGGTGTCTTTATTTGTTTGCCTGGCCGCAAATAAAGGAAAGACGGTACGAGGAAGCCCAAAGCATTTGCGCAAAACTGCGGGAGGTATGCCTGGATCTGCCCGGCAAAGCGGAATCTTATTTTTCTGAATACGCCTGGAAGTGCGACGAACACGGAATCGCCCACTATGAGCAAGGGCGGTATGACTTGGCTATCGAGGACTTTGACGAATCCCTCAAGTTCAAACCCGAATCGGCTTCGACCCATTGCTGGCGCGGGGCCGCTTACTATTATCAAATGCGGTACGATTTGGCTATCGCGGATTTCAGCGAAGCGATCCGGCTTAAGCCCGATTCGGCCTCGTATTACAACTGGCGCGGGGACGCTTACTATGATCAACGCCAGAATGATTTGGCAATCAAGGATTATAACGAGGCTATCAAGCTCGATCCGAACAATTCCACCTATAGCACCAACTGTTCAACTGTCCACTATAAACGCGGGTGTGACTATTCGCGGCAATCCCAGTACGACTTGGCAATAGAGGATTTTTCCGAGGCCATCAGGCTTAAACCAAACGGCAAGGATGCGTACAACGATCGCGCGAAGGCCTACAAAGAAAAGGGCCTGCATGAGCTTGCGGAAAAAGACCTTGCCAAAGTCGAGTCGGATGAAACTAAATGGGCGACGTGGGTATTGAGAGTGGATGAAATCGACAAACTATTGGCCGCCATAAACGCCGAGGATACCGAGCCCGGAGATCCCATCCCTGATAACGAAAGGTACAACGACCCCGAAAACCTCCTCCTAAAATGCCAAACAAGGGCGTCGTTATCGGCACTGTTCGGAATATTTTCCCAACTGACCGCTTCGGGCCTTTCCGACAAGCTCCGCTTGCCGGTGCATGTCAAAGCCGCCTCCGTGGACCTTCTTACCTATGAGCAATTTTATCGCTCGGTGCCAACGCCCACGATATTTGCAACGGTAGACATGGAGCCGCTCAAGGGATGCGCCATAGTGGAAGTTGATCCCGTCGTTGCAATCTTGATTGTCAACCGGCTTCAAATGCTCGCCGGCGACGATGTAAGGATCGACTCCAAACTGGAGCCGAACGGCACGGCGAAACGAATCATGGAAAATGTGTTGGCGCAACTGCTGGACTACATGAGGGAGGCTTGGAAAGGGCTAATCGATTTGCGGCCCAGGCTTGAGCGGATAGACTTCGATCCGCGTCTGCACAAAATCGCGCAGCCTGACGACGTGTTTGTTCTTGTTACGATGGAAGTCAAGGTTGGGGATGAGGAGTCGATGATCAACTTCTGCGCGCCCCGCGCCATCATCAAGCCGGTTCTGGATGCGCCGTCCGCCGTGGAATGATTTTTAGGGCTATGGTCGGAAAGAAAGTAGTGTTCAACACCTTCTGGGCCTTCATGTCCTGGACGCGGGTTTTCTCCTCCCTAATGGCTTGACAAATAAGTTAGCCCGTAGTAACATATCAATGGGTTAGCTTGGTCTAACTATCTCCCTGGCGGTTGCCTGGCGGCCGTGCGAGGGGCGGAAGGGGCTTACATATGGAAACTTTGACGACGAACTTGTACGAGGCAAGGGCGAAATGCGATTTTCAGCTGGCTTCGGTGCCCAACATTGGGCTGCTGGAGAACCTCGGGCTGCGGGCGGGGACGCAAGTGAGGGTGCAGAACCGCTACGCTTTGGGCGGACCGGTGCTTCTGCGGGTGGAGGGCGCTTTTTCTGTCGCGGTGGGGAAGGACGTCGCCAGGCAGATTGCGGTTAGGGAGCTTGCCCGGTCATGAGCGACTGCCACGCTGTGCGGGAGGACGAGCGGGTTCTGAAAAAGCGGGACAAAATCCTGCTAATGGGGAACCCCAACGTTGGGAAGAGCGTCTTTTTCACCGAGCTGACGGGCGTTAATGCCCTTAGTTCCAACTACGCCGGCACTACGGTCACTTTTACGGAGGGGCGGCTTGTCGTTGCTGGGAGGGAATTCACCCTAATCGACGTGCCTGGCACGTACTCGCTGTCGCCCTCGTCCGAGGCGGAGGCGGTTGCCACCCGTTTCATGGAAAGCGGGGCCCAGGCCCTTATCTGCGTGCTGGATGCTTCCAACCTTGAACGCAACCTACGCCTGGCGATGGACTTCCGCGCGTTTAATATTCCTATTGTATACGCGCTGAACATGGTGGACGTTGCCGCTCGCCACGGGATAAGCATCGATGCGAAGCTGCTGGAACGGGAACTGGGCGCGCCAGTGGTCGAGACGGTGGCGGTCAGGAAGCAGGGCTTTGACGAACTTGTCCGGAAGCTGGGTGGCTGCCTCGGGCTTGGCGATGGGGTTTCTGCTTCCCCTGGCGGCGATACAGGCGCGGCCTGCGAAGGCTGTCCTTCCTGCCACCGCAATAACAAAAACGGATCCGGCGACACATGGGCCGACGCGAAAGAGATAGCCCGCCGGGTCATAAGGAAAAACGTCTCCAAGCCAAGTTTTATTGACAGGCTTGGGGAAAGCACGATGAGGCCGATGCCTGGCATTCCCATCGCGTTTTTGGCCTTGGCCTTGCTGGTGGGCGTGGTGGTGTTCGGCGGCAGGGGGCTGCGGGCACCCCTTATCATGTTGACGGACGGCCTAATCATTCCGTTTTTCAGAAATTTGTTTGAAGGGATTTTCGCCTTTTTTGTTCAGGAAGGCGGACATTTGTGCTACCGTTATCTTTATTACGATGGCGGATTCCAGACGGGAATCAGAACGGTCGTCGATGGGGGTTACGGTGCCGTTTGCGGTTTGCTTTGCCTGTTTTTAAACGTCCTAATCGGGGAATACGGCATTTTCGTTATCAGCTTTCAATGGATTATCGCGCTGATTCTGCCTTACGTGTTCTCGTTTTATCTAGGGGTTTCGTTTCTGGAGGACTCGGGATACCTGCCGAGGGTCAGCGTACTTTTCGACAACATCATGCGCAAGCTTGGCGTTCAGGGCGGCAGTTTAATACACGTGTTTCTGGCCTTGGGCTGCGCGGTTCCCGCTATCATCGGGGGCAGAACGGCCACGACCCGCAAGGAACGCCTGATGATTACGACAATCATCTGTTTCGCCGTTCCATGCATCTCCCAAATTGGGGCCTTGATTGCCTTGATGTCCGCTTTTTCATGGTGGATGTCGCCTTTGATACTGCTTTTTGCAATATTACTGTTCGTGGCGACGGCCCTTATCGCTGGCAAAGTGATAAAGGGGAAAGTCGAGCCGCTGATAATCGAGATTCCCAATCTTTTGATGCCCAACCCGAAGGCGTATTTCAGGAAACTGATGATCCGCATGAAGCACTTCATGGTCGAGGCGGAAATTCCCATGCTGGCCGCCGTGGTTATCGCCGCGCTTTTGGCGGGAACAGGGGTTCTTAACGTCATCGCGGTTTATGCCCAACCCATTGTCAGCGACTGGCTGGGAATGCCCAGGGAGGCGGTTGTGTCCCTTATTCTGGGGATTGTTCGCCGTGAGATGTCGGTCGCCCCTTTGCTGGCCCTTAATCTTACACATTTGCAGGCGTTTATTGCCGGGGTGGTTTCGCTTATGTATTTGCCGTGTATCTCGGTGTTCGGCGTTGTTGCAAAGGAATTTAAGATTAGGGTTGCGGTTGTCATTTTTACGGGAACCGTTGTTTCGGCGATATTTGTCGGTGGGTTGATAAACCAGATTGCGCGGCTGTTTGTGGGGGTATAGGGAGAACCCCATTGTTTAGCCTGTGGGGGCACTCATATGCACTTAGAAACGGACAGGATGATTTTACGCGACTTTACCATAAAGGACTTGGGTGACTTCCACGAAATATTCGGCGATGCCGAAGTGATGAAACACCTGGAACCGCCTTATGATATGAAGGAAGCGAGAAAATTCCTTGTGAGGTTTTGCATTAAGCGAAAACCGAAAGGCGCATTTGCCGCCGTCCAGAAAGAGACTGGTAAGGTTATCGGTTACCTGCTGTTTAAATCCATCGACGAACCAGAGATCTATGAAATTGCATGGATTTTCAATAAATCCTATTGGCGGCATGGTTATGCATATGAAATTTGCAGCCGACTTATTTCGCACGGTTTTGAGGAAATGAAACTGCACAAAATTTGCGCCGAAACGGAAGATGATGTGAAATCTGTCCCGTTTATGAAAAAACTTGGAATGCAGTTGGACGGTGTGCATAGAAAGCACATGAAATCCATCGATGGTGAATGGCGCGACCTGCATTGGTATGGGATACTGGCGGATGATTACTTTGGGGGTAAAAATGCAGGTAAACAACAGCCTTCAGGTCTTTTTCCCCCAATCCAGAGACAATTACCGTAATCTGCCAGTTTTTCTCTCGATACAGATAAAATTTGACACCATGCCATGCCTGTACTAGACTAGTATCGTGATACAAAGAGAATGTCTTGGCAGATTGGCAAAATGGCGGGAAAAACAGCCCGTAAAAGTCATCGGCGGCATTAGGGGTTGCGGAAAGACCACGCTGCTTGCTATGTACATAGACTGGCTCAAACGCATGGGCGTAGACGACGAGCAAATCGTCTTGGTCAACATGGAAGAGCCCGAAACCGATGCCCTTCTAAACTATCGTGGGCTGTACGGCTATGTAAACAAACGCCTTTGCGAAAACAGGTTTACCTATGTCTTTATTGACGAAGTGCAGAAGTGCCCAAAGTACGAAAAAACAATAGCTGGCCTGCTGGCCAAAAAGCGGGTTGACATTTACCTTACGGCCTCGAATGCCGACCTTTCTCCGATTGAGCCGCAGGTTGAAATAAAAGTATTGCCCTTGTCGTTTGCCGAATACCTGATGTTCTCTAATGCAAAAGACCCAAACAAAACGGAGGAACTAAAGGCATTTTCCACGGCGATGGGGGCAAACATAGCTTTGAAAAAAGCATTCCCAACAAAAACCAACAGGCGGCTTCCCAGGCAAAAGGCACAGACGGAAAAATATTTGCAAGCTGAAGCTTTCAACAATTACCTAAGCTTTGGCGGCTTTCCCTTTACGGCGGCCTTGGGCGGCGATGCCGGTTTGATCAGATATTGTGTTGATGGAATTTACAATGCGGCGCTAATCAAGGATGTCGCAGGGCAGGCAGGCATAAGCGACATTCCCCTACTTGGGCAGATCGCAAAACTCATGAGCCAGCATACAGGGCGTTCACTAAACTCGACAAGAATCAGCACGGCAATAAGCGCTGCGGGAAGGAAAATATCGACCAATACGGTGGAGACATACATGAAGGCCCTTACCTCGGCTTTCGTTTTTTTTCACGTTGGGCGTTTCGACATAAAGACAAAGAAGCACCTGAAAACCCTGGGAAAGTATTACATTGCCGATACGGGGATACGGAACCTGCTCTTGGAATCCGGCACATGCGATCTGGATGGGCAGCTTGAGAACATCGTGTACCTGGAACTGCTGCGTCGGGGCTTCCAGGTCTGCATAGGGAAGCACGGTGGCGACGAGGTAAACTTTGCGGTTTTCTGGTCTTCCACTCCCGAAAAAAACGGCGGCCAGGCTTATTTTCAGGTTGTGGCCAGCGTTCGGGACAAATCCGTACTTGCCGACAAGCTTTCCCCCCTCATGCGGATACAGGACAATCACCCTAAATTCATACTAAGCCTGGACGAGACCCCGTTTCGTGCAAACCACAACGGCATAATTCAGAAAAATATTATTGACTGGCTTTTGGAATCAAAGCGCTAGAGTGCATCACCATACAGTGGTTTTGGTACTTTCAGTTTGCTGCTCTTCTGCTAGGAGTGTGTAGGTACCTGCAATCAAAATGAACCCCTGTATTTTTGAGAAAAGCAACTCGTTGTTATCGTTAATTGCATAATCCGCCGAGCCGGTTCCCCGTTCGGCCGTAATGGATAACCTGTTTCCGCTTACCGACCAGCTTATAGGCTCCTTGCCCCAAACAGAGCCAGTCATAGTCCCAGATCCATCTTTTTTAATCTCCAGCCGAGTCGTAGTACCACCCCTTAGTTCCCATTTACCTACTGGAAGCGTGGAAATCATCTTGAGGTTGTGGTCATTGGTCACCATTATAGCAAGACCTCCATTGTTTGGCTTATAAGCACATGAAACACAGAATATACCATAAACAGCATGAAATCAATAGACAATATGCTTTTAGGCATATTATGTCGAATTATGGGTTTCAGGGAAAATCTAAAGGCGGAACTGCATTACTCCGGGATGTCCGCTAAAGAGTTGGCCACCAAGGCCGGCGTAAAAAAACATACGCTCGACAATTACCTAAGTGTTCGGGGCAGAATGCCTGCCGCCGATGTGGCCATGCGCATTGCCCGTGCTTTGGGGGTAACTGTCGAATATTTGCTAACTGGTTCAGAAACTTTGGAAAATCATTATTACGCACAGTTTTCGCCGGAAGTACGCAAGATGGCTCGTATTGCGGAACGCTTGCAACCCGAATACCGCAAAATAGCCCTGTCCCTGATTGCTTCCCTAAAAAAACACGAAGATTCAGTCGGTTCAGGCCTATAGTTGCAAGATTCCCATTCACAACAGGGCTTTTTTCCTTCATAATACCCGTATGGAAAGCCCCGTAAAAAGCATAGACGACCGGCAGCTTGAACCCCTGCTGGTCAAGCGGTTTATGACCTACGCCCGTTGCTGTACCGAAAGCGACCGCCACAGCAAGGAAACGCCCTCCACCCTGGGTCAGTGGGACTTGGCAAGGGCGCTGCAAAACGAGCTTCTGGGATTTGGCCTCGAAGAGGTCGAGCTAACGCCCCACTGTTACGTCATCGCCCGTCTGCCGGCAAGCAAGGGCCTGGAGAACGTTCCACCGGTGGGCTTCCTCGCCCATATCGACACGGCGAGTGACGTTTCCGGGAAAGATGTCAAACCTCAACTTGTGCAGGACTACAAGGGTGAAAAAATTGAGCTTGCAGGCGGAATCGTGCTGGATCCGGCGAAGGAACCCGATCTTGCCGAACAGAAAGGCGGAAAGATAATCCACTCGGACGGCACCACCCTGCTGGGGGCGGACAACAAGGCCGGCATTGCGGAAATTATGGCGGCGGTGGAATACCTTGTGTCGCATCCGGAGATACGGCATGGCCCCGTGGAAATCATCTTCTCGCCGGACGAGGAAACGGGCAAGGGTCTGCCAGAATTTCCCATGGAAAAAATCAAAAGCAAGGTATGCTACACTGTGGACGGCGGCCCGATAGGCGA
>Ga0209755_10003388_pt1 | contig 20057 bp, 11 predicted proteins | sample TergutCo191P1_FD_187301 | JGI IMG/M metagenome (GOLD analysis project Ga0209755, IMG submission 187301) | Cornitermes sp. P1 segment gut microbial communities from Petit-Saut dam, French Guiana - Co191P1 (SPAdes) (version 2) | ecosystem: Host-associated > Arthropoda: Insects > Digestive system...
TATTAATATCCGAAACATGTTGAGTACACAAGAAGTGAAGTAAAATAGCAAGTTACATCAAGTTGGTCTTTTATTCTTCAACTATTACAATGATGCATGTTCCAATAAACATAAGATTCACATTTTTGCATGTTTGTAAACAGTTGGTTATACTGAGCTCTGTTTTACACAGATAAAATTGAACAGCAGCAGTGAAAGCTGTTACATTTTACAAGCAGGGTTCTGGATGTCTAAATTAGGAATATTATGATAAAGGTAAGTCCAATACCTTTGTCAAAACAAATATCTATGAATTTTTCTCAACTATAACGTTTAACAGAATGAATTGAACACTTCACTCTTCTATGAGAAAAAATGGAAAATTTTGTACTTTACATTATATTTCATACATTTGTCCTGTTATAAACATAATATAGAAGTACCAAATTTCCCATTTCTTTTTTCCACAGAGGGGGGAAGTGTTCACTATATTCTTTCTGTTAATAGGTATAGTAGTGAAAGGCATTCATAGATACTTGTTTTGACAAAGGTTTTAAGCTTACCTTAATTAAAATGTGTTAGCTTCTGAGGAATGACTTGGTTCCATGGAGTTAGTTAATATATTATAATCACCACAGCACAGCAAATCACAGTGGTGAGTGTGTTGGAACATCAGTGTATTTGCATTTGGAAATTGTGCCCTGTGAAGAATGCCCTCGGGTTTGCAAACAGTTGAGGCTCCAAGCAGTTCCCTATTTACACAATTTGCTATGCTGCAATGGTTACATTATTAGTAAAATTTTATTTCATACATATGTTCTGGCACAAAAGGAAAGAGACTACATGTATGGTTTACACAATATCGCCTCCACAGTCAGACTAAAGTTATTTAGTGTGGTCTTCCCTGGTCGTAAGAAGTGCTTACATGTTCAAATTGGTAAACTGCATTTGCATTATGCCCGTTTGTATAAAACATTCTGTCATCCTTGCCAGGAAATGTGTGATAAAAATTTAGAGTATGTTAACACCAAACATCCTCCTTTTATGTAACCCAAGAATTCATCACCAATGAACCCTGTTCTGAGCCATTTTATTCTAGTTCACATCTCACACCTTATTTTAATTGTATCCTACCTACTTCTCGAGGTCTCAAACCAAGTCTCCTCCATGGAGGATTTCCAACCAAACTTCTGCATGCATTTCTTATTGTAATGTGTGCTAGACATAGGACCCATTTCACACTTTCATTTTAAACAGACCAACAGTACAGATACTTGTTAAACTGCATTTGCTAATGTTATAAGAATAATGAGGGAGTAAAAACTATAATTTCACAAATATAATTTTGACAAAATATCTGCAATTTTTTAAATTCCAAATATGATGCTAGTATTGCACCGGCATACCTGTTACACCCAGAGTGGTTTAACTTATGTATGAGGTTATATATTTTAGTTCCTACCGTGTGACTGTGAACTCCACTCAGCAATGCAATGGAATAATGATACGTAAAGTTAACACATGGATTTTCTAAATAATATATCATGGCTGAGGTATTTAGCCTTGACAAATAAATTCAAGATTTTAGTGTTTACTGATACAGACTTCCACAAAAGGCAAAGAGAAAATGATATTTTTTGTAGTGTACTTGACAGAAACTATTCAAATTTAAAGAATACATCTAGAAGTTTTAACATTATCTTCTCAAAAAATATTCAGACTGACTGTGGTATCCACCCAGCCTCCTATTCGAGGGGTACTAGGGTTTTTCCCAGGGATATAGCAACTGGGGAATGCATTTTAACCCTCACCTCCATCTGATGCTAAGGTTAAGTGGAGCAATACTTCTATTCTCCCTGTATGCCTGCATGGCGTGGAGATTGACAACTTTTATAAAAATGCATGCATACTAATTTAAACTTGATTCCTTACTTTAAAATTTCCCAAGCTCTTTAAAGGTTTTTCAAAACTCAAATTTGAACACAAACAATAACATTTCGGAACTATGCAGAAGTAGAATATGTGCCAAAAAATTTATAAACCATTTTAAATCACTGCCTAGAAGCGATTAGTTTCCGAGACATGTGGACATAACTACTAGTATCTGCTTGCACCAACAAAGGACAGAAAGTTATGGTTTGTGTATTATGGGTGTAGGGTACGAGAGGGGCTGGAATTCAGACATTTACCTGCTCAATATGGGGATGTTACCTCATGGGGTGTGTAGGACTGGTGTAAAATGTGTGACAAATACACAATGCTCTAGATACCATTCCACCTGAATGAGTTACTCACAAGCTGATAAACAATATGGGGCTATTGCAACCACAATCGTTGATATCACAAGGTTTGTGCAATGAGGTTAGGATTTTTGAAGAAAGCACAAGCAGTTATTTGGACATCAGTTCTCATCTTTTGGAGCATAACCATAAGAGGGGTGGGGAGGGGGGGAAAAAAACCTCTAATTCCCAGTGATTACTGGTCTCAGAACTCTCATTTGCATGCAGTTTTGGATCACAAGCTGTGATTTACACACACACACAACATATACATGAATGAGCTGTGACAGTCTGTACTAAACTGAAGAGTGTGGCTTCTGCAGCATGTGGAAGGACTAAAATTACAGTATGTCACTGTTTTAGTGCAAGTGACACCTGAACACCACTACTGTTATCATGTGGAAAATGAATAACATCCCAGTTTTATGGTGAGGAGGTAAAGGTTATGGTAGAGTGGAGCACTAATCCTGCAATTCATCCACTTTTGTTACAAAATTAAAAATTCATGTCAGAATAATAACACTGGTCAACAAAGATTTTGTCCCATGAAGAAAAGTGTCTATTTCTGATGTATTTTTGGGCACTGAATTCATACATGTTTCCAGAATTTCTCTATCACCCACACCTTTCGCTGAGTGACAGTGAGTCAAGTGATGGAAGATGCAGGCCAAGCTAACAACAATATGGATTGTGATCCAAAATTTGCAGGAGCCTGTTCTTCCAATGAGCCATACCTGCTGACTCAAGGGGACCTGAGTGATAACGTCCGCGATTTGAACCTGTCAAAGAAGCAAGCTGAAGCTCCAGGTTAAAGGGCTGGAATCTTCTCCACCAGGACACTAAGGTGTTTTTACCATGGGTGCCATGAAGAATTCAAGGATTTCTTCTCCCAGGAAGATGGTGTGATGTTTTTCAATGATGTTTGTTCCATTATGGAAGTTCTTGGCCATGAATATAACCCAGATCAATGGCGCTTGTTCATTGATTTGTCAAACGTGAGCTTTAAGGTGGTTCTACTCCACAATGGAAATAGATTCCCCTCTGTTCCTTTGGCTCATGCAGCCAACGTGAAGAAAAGTTATGGAAGCATGATGCTACTGTTGGGAAAGATTAAGTATGATGAATTTAAGTGGAAGTTATGTGGTGATCTCAATGTTGTGGCACTGTTACTCAGAATGGAACTTGGGCACACAAAATACTGCTGTTTCTTGTGCAAGTGGGACAGCTGGGACAAGAAGAATCACTGTGTAAATAAACTGTGGTCTAAACGAACATCACTGACGCCAGGGGAGAAAAATGTCATCAATCCTCCTCTTGTTCTTCTGGAGAAAATTTATCTGTCCCATTTGCAGATAAAGCTGGGCCTCACGAAAAACTCTGTGAAAGATAAGAATAAAACTGGCCGTGGATTTGAATGTGTGAGGAATAAGTTCCCAAATGTAACACAAAAATCAAGGAGTGCATATTTATAGGACCCCTGATCAGGGAACTGAAGCAAGACAAACAGTTTGATGAAGACCTGAATGAGACTGAAAGAAATAAATGGTTGTCATTTAAGAGGATATGCAAGGACTTCTTACAAAATCACAAAGCAGTGAACTATCAGAATGTTGTGTGGGACCTGTTGACTTCGTACAAAGCTATGGGATGCAATATGAGTCTGAAAATCCACTTTCTGGAGTCACACTTGGATTTTTTCCCAGCAAATCTTGGCGAAGTCAGTGACAAACATGGTGAAAAATTTTACCAAGACATAATGACTATGGAAAAGCAGTACCAAGACAAGTGGACCTCATGTATGTTGGCAGACTATTGCTGGACACTGAAAAGGGATGTACCTGACGCCAAATACCAGCGAAAGTATATGCCTCTACATTTTAGAGGAAAGTTTCTGCCAGTTTCATGAGCATTTAAAGTACTATTTTGCACATTTAAATTCCTCTGTATCTTTGAAACCTTGCCTGATGGAAAAATTCTGTATACATATCTGAATTCAGCATAAAAAGTACTGCTAAGTTCATCTATTGAAGTTCGTGGGACAAAAAAATAGTTAAATTTTGTTGACCAGTGTAATCTTTGCTTGAAACCTGTTACCAAGCAGAACTTTTAATAATAGAAGAGGAAGGATAACTAGCTTGATATATTTATTCGTTAAGTATTTCAACTGTGGAAAGCACTTCCAACAAAATGCAACCATATTGGCATCACTGTCGTCTGTCTAGGCTCTCATGATGTAGCTGTCATCATCTTTATATGTTCCTCTATCTACTCAGTCAGCACAGTACTTGGAAGAGACTACAGAAATGACCAACCATGTAAGCATTGTGGATGTCATTGCACCATCACATCTAGTTTCAATCTTCAGAGAAACATAACATCGTACAGCACATACACAATAATAATAATTATAATAACAACAACACTAGTTAACAGCCTTCATAAAGAGTTCCAGTAAAGGCTGAAGGTAGATAACTCTACCACATGATGAGCGACAGACTTTTCTTTATGATATAACAATGCTTAACAAGTGCAACAATGAGTGACTAGTTGAACAAAACTTATTAGTTACCATCTGAAAAAATTAATGCAACTACTTAATGAGAACATTTTTAAACATATTTTCACTTTTATTATGACTCAACCACAACTTCGTTCATGCATTAAGCTTTTGTTTTGTTAACTGTTTACTCATATTCCCTCGTCCACTAAATGTAATGCATGAAAGTAGCACCATCGTTTCAAGCAAGAATTTTATGGCAACTTGTTCTAGAAATCATATCAAAAGGAAGAATCAGTGAAAGCCATATGCATTGTTAATCACCACAGATTAATCCTAACTTCACATACTGCACTACAACCATGAGATGGAACACACTCCACCCACACAAGTTATTTAAAAAAAAAAATGTAAAGTGTATTACAGGTTGCCAGATATCTGCTTTGTCAATAACAGGCAAATCTGAAGTAAACTACTTCAGAACCATTACATGTTTAACATGTGTACACATTTCTTACCTCTTGAGACAGAAGTCTCCAGGAGTAAGAAATGGAGTAGTGTTTCGTAGAACAAGGACAGGCAGAAACAATGATGGAAAAATAGCAGCAAATGTTCCATATCTACTGTGACAGTGATATAGAGACTATACGGTTTCCCTTTTAGAGGTGTACAGTGGATAGAAAATTACTAGTTCTCTTTCTAAGCTCTGAACTAATAACTGTACAAAGAATGCCAATGTGCTCTTCACAAGGATAAATAATTAAAGATGGATGGCATGCTGGTTGGCAGACAAATAATCATCATACCAGGATAGCTTTAAGCAAGAATATACAGAATTTGTTCACATATATTCCAATCCATTCACAAGTGTGGAGGTGAAAGAAAAAAATCACAAGTACTATTTAAAAAGATCTTAAAAGAAGAGCGTATAACAAATAACAAACACATAAGGGTGGCAAAATGAGAACACTTCAGAATTCAGATCTTTGCTATCTGCCTAGTAATTTCTATGTGCTCAAAACTGTTGGACATTTCAAAATACTAACCCATCTTACATCGTATTTCACAAAATAAATGCCTTTACGCTCTTCACTTGTTCTGTATTTACTTACTAACTCATTAACAGCACTTTGTGGAAGGTTCACCTTCGAACAGTGCTCTGTTGGCTTGTTTAATACACAAACAAATATTGAACTTCAAGAGGCATTCAGAACACAATGACATACACATTCCCCTGCATCAGTAATGAAATTTCCTTAAGCAATATGGAAAGTTTTGCCATGACCAGTCTTGTTCACAGAAAGCCACAGCGAGAAAGAAACATTAAGGAATAAGAAGAAACACTTCTCGATGCAGTCACACAAAAAAACTACATTCTTCCAACATAAACCCCCCAGTACATGCATGATAACTATCTTGACTGTAATACTACAAAAAAATATGAGCCAGTCACCAAGGTGGGTGCATTGTTCGGACACACAAGTTACTGTATTACAAATGGAAGTATCAGAAACCATTCTGTCACTCCAAACACTCTGGCATGTCTTTACATCTTAGGGTATTTCTTGTAGATTGCATATAAGGCCTCATTTTAAGCCAAAACTTTAATAATACAAAGTATACTGTATGAAATTTTGGTACTGCATTATTTGAGCAGCAGATATGCAGTTCCAATAAACCAGACACCTGGCAACATGTATTTCAAATGTCTGTTTCACTGACTTCAAAACTATCTACAACTATGCCTTTACACATGTTGATGGAACTTACAAAACAACTACTGTATGCTTCAGAATTGTAAGACATGTATGCAGGCAGGAACCTAACAAGAGACACTAGTTGTTTTTCATCCCCTAAACATATACAACTGTTACATAGCAATTGGCTTCCATAACTAGCAGGAAACAATGTAATAACTGTGTCCTGTCATAGCACTATGAATTTAAAATCATTTCCACACAGCTATGTCTTACTTGGATTCAGCACTAGTAACCACAATGTTAGCTATATTCTAAGATTACAGTTGCACGACATCCAAAAATAGTCTATAACTGAATTTGTTAGCAACTAACATTACAGCTGCAGGCTTGTACTACAGTACAGAATTACTGATGCAAGAAAAGTCAAAAGAACATTACATCAAAACATAATTAAAAATGCAATTCTAGATCTATTTTGTTCTGTCTGTACAAAACCAAATATATGTAGTGTCTGCACATGTGTGCAACAGATTTAATTTACACAAACTGTAGAGCCCATAAAACTCGCTAACAAACATTTCTTCATGAAGACTTGCATTACTTCATCCTAAACACAAGGTAAGATGGTAACCTGCTCATCTCCACAGCACCTCACACAAGACTAGGAACTGCCACACTATGCATACCAGTATTACTGTTGATACAACTCCATGGTAATGCATATACTTCTGAACCTTAAATCTGAGTTTATTACAACACTGCCACATGGCACAAAACTTACTGAAACAGCAGGACAAAATGCAAATTTTTAATGTAATGTCAAATGATTATGGTAATTGCTGTGTGGACAAAGGATATCTACATTCAGTTTCATATGTGTATGTGCATGTGATCACATTTGGACTATTGATGGAATGTCGACTAAATGGATTCAGTCCATTCTATTCAACAGAAAAATACACTGCTACTGCACTTACAAAAATACTATGCTGATGTCAAAACTTCAAACACTAAGCAACATTCAAAAGAACTATAAAACTAGATATTTTATATAATTGGATCTCTATAGTCTAATAAGGAAAACATGAATTAAATCAGGTCTCTACTGAGCTACACAACAGTCTAACACTTACTAATATTCGCATAGTTCACTAAGGAAGAACCTCACTTCAATGTGCTGAAAAGGAGACACCTCTTTGGCTTACATAAAACTAATATACTTAATGAAAATCAATCACTTAACAACTTTTCAAAGCCAATAAAGAAATTTCACTAACAATTATGAAAATATATGTTAACAAACACAACAAGGGCAAAGGAAAACAACATTTTAATTTCTTTAGCAAGTGTGTGGTGAGTGAGTGCTGTGATGCATACAACAAATGTTATTAACAAAACTTCATATACACATAGCAATGCTGGGTTTGAGATACTAACTTCAAAATGAAACAAACAAATACTGTACTTTTAATTTAACAGGCCCATTGTCATAGTTACATGATCATTTTCCTAACAATTTCCAATATACCTGCAGAAGTTCATAGAAATCTGGGAATACAGGTATCATAAATCACACGACTATGATTTGCATTTAATGGCATGACTTACAAAACACTCATTTTTCCACATATTTGAAGTAAACACACAATACCATAATTTTTGTCATCATTCTGAAAACTACAAAATAATTTCTTATGCATTCTTTCCTTAATTACATTCTTGGGACATTCTCAATATCCCTGACTTCCTCCTGTTATTACCAATGTCACAAGATTTACTGCAGAGATTTTTACACAGTATCCGCAATAAAAAGTTGCGCACACATACCTAGTTTAATCAGGCCTTCAGGAAACAAAATCCATAAAGTTAAAAAAAATATAAAATACTATAAACCGAGACACCATGTTTTTACATCAAACTAACACTTAGTTTCTATTTTGATTCACGGTCAACAAACCCACAGCAAAAATGAGGCAGCCTTAAAATACACCTCTTAAAAATGCAAGATGCATGATAATTTTAGTTCCTATATGTATTTTTATATATTTATATATATATGAATATGAATATGTATGTGCCTGTGTGTGTTACACATGCACGCACACACACATACACACACCCATGCACACAACAATTTCATTCAACAAGGTATTCAAGATACGACAGCCTATTGGACCCCTACAATTACATGCGAACATTGTCATGTACTAACACACCAAATCTTCACATATTCAACTGGACTGCTCAGTGAGTTTCTTCGTTTCACTAATGGCAATTAACTCACTATCAGTCTTTTCTTCTGACAAGGCTGGCGAGACATCCTTCAACTGCCTTTTTTCAATTTCAGCCTTGAAGTTCTCTATGTCTTGTTGGCTGAAAAAAACATACACGTAACAATGCTGGCACAATGTAAAGTGTTTTCACAAGTAGGGAAGTTTTGTGAAGTACACTGCAGTATTTGATGTTGTTATTTAAAACATGTACCCATCTTATGAGATGCTTCAACTTTTAACTTTGTAAGTTGTGAACATGTAATTAAATATTCTCAGAATGTTTCCAGGGAGTATTAAGAAATTAACAAGAGTGTCAAGATTGTCCATGGACAACCTTCATATGTAATGGCATAGCCTGAGTGCCCTTCTCAGCAGATTATGTACGCTGCCTCCTTCGATACTAAACTATCGCACTCTTGTCACAATTAAGAATTGAATTATATTTAATGCAGGAGAATTCTTTAAATTTAAACATTAAATTACACATGATTACAGTTTGCAGGCACTTCAGTATTCACAGACATGTAATTCAAAGGACTGAGAAGATACCAAGTTTTAAAATGCCTTTTGCAGTAAGGGTCACGCCACACTATGCCAGCCATATATATTAGGAATAGAAATTGAAACCAAGACATTTGACAAGGATAGGAAATTATATACACACAACTGGAAAATACATGTCACGTAAACCAACTATGTATTTACACAAGAGTTGTCAAAATTTGTGTACCTCACACATTTCAGTCTACAAAGCTGTCCCAAGATGTGACCAATATGACTTGATTTTTCTGATCAGTAGAGGTCCAAATGTGTTTTTGTAAGTAGAGAAAATAAAATGTTAGGCCACATGTAACTGTACCTTATCTGAACAAAGAGAATGCCATTTATCACATTCAGCATATCAAGGACACTCCCCATGGATGGAGGTTGAATCTGGATAGGTGGCAGAGCAGTATTTGACTTTCCAGTGTATATCTCATTCATCTTCTTCTGAAGGACTACAGCTTGCGACGTTAAATGCCGCAAGCACTCAGATGATTCACGGGTCTTTTCATGAGATTCACCAAGCTATACAACAGAATACTCAATAAGAATTATTTCAAAACAAAAGCTCTGGACAGAACAAGATTATATGTTTTGAGTTCACCTGAGGGTGCAACTGAAGGATCCATCTATATTACAATTTCACTTTAATTACATAAAACTCCACTCTAATTATAACAACAATCAAAGGGATAGAAATTTTGGACAGTCACCAAACACAAGACACAAAACATGTTCAGGAAGCACATGCTACATCCAGCCTACTACATTTGGATGCTATGGAAATTCCATGTGTTTTATGACTAATTTAACTGATATTTTAACTAATATATTAGACACAGCAAACATATTTTAATATAATGTAATAACTGTGATCTCAATAACTACAACTAAATTGTATACTGTCTTTTATAAGTTTGTAAACAATTTTTAGCCTGATGATGACCCATCGCATTTGAAACATGTCACAACAATAAATAACACATGATATTTTGGTTTTGATGGTATTGTAGACATTTATTTTATATTAAAATTGCCAATTACTTTAAATGTAACATTCTGAACAAGAATTAATTAGCTAACACAGTGCCTTGGCAGTACAGAACTTGGAAGTTCAAATGCTAAAAGCACAGAATTACGATAAATTCTTCGCTGAATGGTGTGCATGTTATTTAAGATATTACTAACTGTGTTGACTAATGTCAAATGAGCTGAGGCCATCATATGAAAGGTAAGCTGACAAAGACTTTGAAGGAGTCAGTCATGTCCTATTTAAATATGCTTATCATGTGGACAGACCTAGAAAAACTATGAAAAGCCTCCATCATGACAGTGAGCGACCAAGCTGAGATTCAAACCTGGAGTCCCCTAAATAAAAGTGAATACTGTTTTGCCAGACTCATGGCTTGAGGGATTCACACAGGATTTGGAAGACTCACGAGAAAACGGCAACATGGTAGCACATGACTTTTTAATCTAAATCAGATGAAAAAGTATGTGGCATGATCAAACAGTTTACAGAATAATGAAGGAAATAACAGTACTGTTTCTAGCACATACTTCTACTACTAGGTGTGGATAGGGTAGAGGCTACTGATTCATATCTTGCTTGGAATAACATATATAATTGTTGAGGAATGTTTTGTTAGTATAAACATGTGTTGTTCTGTGTGTGATTTTAGTGTACCTAGAAAATAAAATGATAATAATAAAAAAATAAATAAAATTAAAAAAAAAAAAAGGTAAAGTGATCCCGTTACAGGCCCAGTGTGGCCCAGAGGGTGGGTGGAGGTATAGTTCTACTCTTCCATGACTGTGGTACTAGAAGGAGGTGAGTGGTCAGCAGCACGCCCCGGCCGCACTTTACCCCCCAGAAAAAGACCTGGTAATCATTGTACAGGAGGCTGGGTGGACCCCAGGGCCAGTCTGGATGGGCAGAAAATTTTGCCCCCACCGGGATTCGATCCTGAACCGTCCAGCCCATAGTCAGTCGCTATACCCACTGAGCTACATACCTAAAAAATGGCAGACTTAAAATAACAGCATGACTTCAACATTTTGCTTTAAACTGGTGGAAAATGCTATGGAAATTTTCAAAATGTTGGAATTAGCTTTACAAGAGCAGGTATTGGAGAACACAAGTTTTTTCATGGTTTGTTAAGGTAAGAAGTGTCATGATCTCTGTTGAAGAGGGTGAATGCTCATGATATTCACCCACGAGCAGATCATTGGAAAATATGGACCAAGTGAATGAATTTGTCCTAGAAAATAGAAGGATGACTATGCATGAAGTTGCTAACATGTTTGAACTTTCATTTGGGTCAGTTCAGAGCATACTGAAAGACAATATGAATATGCGAGAACACTGCTACCAAATATGTGCCCTGTATGTTATATCTGTGCATGAATTTCTAGCTACAAACAAAATGAGTTTCATTCCACACCATTTGACTTCTTTCTCTTTCCAAAACTCGAGACGGTTTAAAGGGAAAGAGCTCTAATGATATCACTTTGATTCAAATATTTTCAGGGGTAATATCTCTAACTGTTCTGCATAATTTTCTACATTGAGAAAATATGAAGGTTCATTTTTTGTCTTAAGCTTCTCATGAATTAACCTAGAACATATTACAGGAAGTAAAACAGCAAACAGGATCAAACACTGTTTCATAACTGTATGATTTTGAATATAAAAAGTGTTAGATAGTGCCTACTTTCTTAGGGACTGCAGTCAATTAAAACATTACAATGCCATAAATGTGACAAGTCCATCCTGGCTTGATTTAACCAGAAAACAAGACTGCATTCTTTGGCACTCTTCATTTTTCATTTCTTTCCTTGGCCTTGGTGTAATTTACTACAGATACAAATGCATCGTTACAAAGGTAATCACACTAAGATATCATGCACTTTTACTTGCATCTCATTAAAGACACACAACACATGAGCAAGTTGGCTCCAGCAGTAACAGCTTGTATCAGGAGGGCTCTGGTTAGAATCTCAGCCAGGATACCAGCTGTTCCATGGTACTGGTCAGACCTACACATAATAACTAGAGCAGTATGTCATTTAAGGTCATAACTGCTTCTTTCTATATCCTTTACAATTTATTATTTGTTAATTATCATACCATCCAACACTACATATAGCATGAGCTACTAAAATGTCATTAATTAGACCATAAATAAAGCAGTAAGGTAAGAATGCATGGCATCCATAATCTTTGAAAATGTAAATACTCAATTGAGACTTCTATTTTAATAGCTTACCTGCCAAGTTTAACTCCTAGAAACTGTGAAATTTCAACCCAAAAGTGTCAAATGATTACGTGTCCTATTAATGTGAATCAAATAAGATGCCTCACATGGTCTTTTCTGAGTCTAGCCAAGTGCAAGGTCAGAGTTAAAGCCCACACAAAGATCAAAGCTAAGGTACAATGCAGACTGGTTGGGTCCATCATATATGTCAGGCACAATGACAGATTCCTGGAAAGTGAAAACTGACGTACTCAGAGAAAAACCTGCTGCAGTTGCAATTTGTCCACTACCAACCTCTCCTGACCTTCATGGCAAGTGGTTTTGGGACTGCATGGTGAGAAGGTGGTACCCAACTGCCTGATCAAAGACACAGCCTTGCAGTTTACTACATTTCATTCTAAATATGGTAAAATATATAAGCTCTACCTGCTGCTTGTAAATGGCGTAAGTTTCCTTCTCATTGTTGAGTGCAGAACGGAAGTCACCCATGCAACTCTGTGTCCTTGCTACAAGGTGGAAACTCACAGCCACTTTCAAAGATTTAGCACCATAATAGCGAATATTCAATGCTAAGGCCTTTTCTAGGAACCGTAAGGAAAGTTCATATTCCCCCACTGCATGAAGAATCAAACTGATGTTGCTCTACAAGAAAGAATAAAAGTGGAGGATAAACATTTTGTGAGAAAGAGCCTTCAACCCATCAGCAGCTGCACAGCATCCTCCAGGTGAAGTGAGATAAGCTACTCTGATGGCTGCAGAATATCAGCAACAAATGCACAACAGTTCAACACATTCATTTTGAAATCTTTGGATTTTATATAGGTGTTCCAAATAACTAAAAACAAGTGTATGCCAGAATCAATTTAAACTAGCTCTGTAAAATAGGAGACAAGAAATTAAGTTAGTGGTTCTGATGTTCAGATCATCTAATGGCTAACTTGGAACGGCATGTGAACACAAGAAACATTTATATACTCACATCCAGCAATGCTATTTCTGGATGATTCTCTCCGCAGACCATAAGGGCGAGGTACCGGGCTCGATACAACAGCTTGAGAGCTGTACTAACTTGATTGTTTGCAAAGCAATACAATGCCAGATGTGTCTGTAAACAAAGCAATGACAGGTTACATGAACACTGTTTGTTTCTTCCCTAACAACTTACACTAATCACTTACCTTTACCAGCCCTGCAATGAATTTCTGTAATACACAGAGTGTAATTTACCAAATCTAGCCACAAAAAATCTAGTTGTGAGTTGCTAGTGTCATTTTAAAGCAACACAATGTAGCATTTGTGAGAGCACAAAGTATGTTGTGATGTGCACCTTGATGATGAAGGCAACAGATTTGTCTGAAACATCAGCAGACTTCAATTAGACTACATGATGTCACATCCCAAGAGACAGTAACCTTCATAGTAATGAAACTTCACATTCTATAACAGGCACAGTATTTATCAAACAGGTGAGTGAGTAAGTACTAGCGTCTGAAGGACTCTGCTACTTGCTGGTACTGAACCTGTGTGTGTTAAACTGTACTTCATATTCATAAAAAAAAACAATAACAATTTACATCTGTAGCACTGTGTGTGTGACTACAGCTTCTGTAACCAAACACACTGGATAAAACATATGAGTGCCCACTAAACCAGCTGACAGGGTGAGTTACACCTTTAAATAGATGATATGTAGCAGAAACAAAGTGAGATTTGAGGTTCTTATAGTCGTGACCCCTAGTCATAAGAGGATGATGAAGATAATGGAGCCAACAGGATCCTTAGCTACCAGACTACATGGCACTGCATTTTAGGATGCAGCAACCTTCATGGTGAACCAAGTTATAATTTCTTCTTGTTTCAGGTTTGATATTTAATTTAAACATTACTTACTGTAGAAAAATAGTAGTCTGGAAAGGTGTGAAATTGTCTCAAAAAGACAGATTAATTGATTCCTAGGCTGTACACTGTAATAAAACCCTTTAAAAGCATATGTTAATATCAGAAAAGCAGACATTACAATGTAAGGAAAAGTGGTAATAATTTGAAGTTGGTTATGGGTTATACCACAGTATAATACACACATTCACCAGAAATGACTAAGGTAAACCATCAGAAACTGCAGTCATGACAGCCAGTCACAAACAGAATCTCAAACTTATTACAGAGTTACTGCTATATCAAACTGCTATGTTTTAAAACAAGAAAAGAGCATTCAGTAACAATTAAATGTTACTTACATATTCAGTGATGGTGTAAGGATGGTCGATTCCATTCACTCGCTCTGACATAAGCACAGCTTTCTGTTGATAGGCCATGGCCTCAGCATGTTCACCCATGATATAGTTTAATCGCGCTAACATCCTCAGGCATTGTGCAATCTCTGGATGCATGGCACCATACACATTGTTCAACAAGTTCAGAGCTTCACTAATAAGTTCATACCCTTCCTTCAGATATCCCTGCTGAATCTTAGTCTGTCCAGTAGTATAAAAGTTGTAAGCATCAGTTGCCTGCAGGACAATCATGCAAATTACACTACAGGAAAAAAAGTTACAGATGGAAGTTGCCAAAACAATACAAAGGGCTTAGCACTAAAGAGAAATGACAGATAAACAGAGAAGAAGCTGCCAGATGCTTCGTATTATAACATACTAGGTATGAGGGCTTTGCACTTAAGTGACATGTGAGAGAGAAACTGAAATGAAACTGCCAAGCACTTCATATCATATGTACTGGATAAGAGTGTCAAACTTCATAAAAAACAAAGTGCTTGGGATCCTTGATATATAATACCATCAATCAAAATTAAAGAAACATAATGTCTCCAGTCTAATGGGCCATTATACACAAATGAAGACAAAGTAGTTTCTCTACTCCCCACTGTGGAGCCATTCCCCTCCCCCGAGAGGTCAGAATGCCACACCTTGTCCTGTACACTGCAGTGAGCATGTTCAAGAAACACGTTCACTTCTCATCAAATTGAGAAAATAGTAACTTCTCAAGGAACAGTCTGCTCTGTAAAGTTTGTTAGTTGTTTAGTGTGAGTTCTCTCTTAATTAAATAAAACATAGGGGATAACAATTTTATCTTGAAGTATAATTTTCATTTATACATCAGTATTAAATACTGCTCCTGCAATTTCATACATACAAGAACGGGTTCACACATTTATATAACGCAGTTACATCAGTAAAAGAGTCATGAGTCACAAACGAGTAATTCATACATACCCTAGGGTTAATATGCTTTACTACAGGGAAGATATTAATTACGTCCTCCTCAAAGAATGTGAGTCGGTTTTTGGAATCAAATGAGTACTCTCTCAGCAGAATCTGAACACCAGTCTTGAGGCAAAATAACCTAAATGACAGAAAAATAATAATAAGTCACCTCACAATACAAAATATGACAAACTTTAACATTTTCTGTACAAAGTTGATAGTTATTTGGCTGTAAATAAATGGCCTATATTTATAAACCATGTATATAATTATTTGTGCTCACACAAGCCCGCGCCTGGATTCTGTTCTAAAACATATGAATCCAGTCTACACCCTCTCACTCACATCCATTTCCATATTATTCTCACACACGTGTGCTCACTCAACCCCACTGGTTTCTTTTCTTCAGTTTTTCAAATCAAAATCTTCTACACATTTCTCATTTCCCCATGTATGCTACATGTCATCCATGTCACATCTTCCTTGTTTTAATTATTACAACTATATTAGTTAAAAAAACAAATTATGAAGCTTATTCCCTCATGCTCAGTCTTTCATAAATGTAACACACAGGACAAAATAATGCTGAATGCCTACATCACTCCCATTCAGAAACATTAGACACAGCACATAAAATCTGATAATAAATTACATTTTATGTTCAGAATCCAAGATTCAATGACAAAATGGAAAACAATCTCCAGGGAATAGAATGACATTGCGTTCTCCACTAAGTCTACATCCTGCATACATGCTTCCAATATAAATATGGCTAAGCACAACTCCACACATTTCCTTGGTGACACATACAATATGCATACATACACTAGTGGTGCTGTCTGGTATCAAAGTGTTTTTTGTGTGCAGGGGCTACCAGGGGGTGAACACTGTCAGCTCTAGTAGGTTGTAGGATGAAGCTACTTCATCCACTGCTTCCACGTAGATATTACAGGAGGCAGCATACACTGCCCTGAATGATATAATGCATATGTACATAGATAAAATGTAAACAGTTTAGTGAGAACGGAGATTATACAACTTCCTTCAGATGTCTAGTTCCATATATAAACAGATGTCCTGCATGAAACAAATTCATTCACGATCCAATTCCGCAACATGACGGCAAATATCCTTAGTGCATTGCAACAAAATTGTTTCCACTCTTTGCTTTCACCTTCAGCCACACATGCAAACAATTTCCAAGACAAAGCAGGATCATATGACCTGACGAGTGTACCAACTATGCAGTGTGATGCCAATCAAGTCAGTGCAGTACAGGACTGTAGCAAGGGAGCATTAAGGCCAATGCACAGTACTCAGAGAAATAACTGGTACTTATTGTTTTGTGCCGTAGTTACAATATGCATCACAGTCATAATGTTTATATTAATCCTACTGCATGTACTTTGTAATGTGTCCAGGCATTTTTGTATATTCATACTAACAAAGCAGCTCTGTGATGGTTCATTAAAAGAATATTTCTTATCTCCAGTCACAAATATTCTTCTTCTATAGGCATTGGTTTCTGTAAATATGTTGTACTGTACAAAAGTATTTGGTTGCTTAGACTGTACTATGTATTCAGATGTTTAAGGCAATCCTCCACACCATGCATCTGTACACAGTATGTAATGTAGTAACAGAATATTTTTAAAAATAAGAAACAAAAGAAAAGTGTAATATATACCTGAGCAAAGAGATCTTCTGCAGAGAGAACTGTTCAACCATTGTATCCAAAGAATCAGCCTGAAGATCCCAGTCATAGTAGCTCTTCAGTTCCAACTTTAACTGTGTCCAAAGTGACTTTGGAGTAAGGTTTGCCCATTCCATAGTATCAGAATCCTTCAAAAGAGGATTTGTCCGGCCCTTACGCTTGCTACGACGCTTTGAAGTTTTACTCTGAAGCTGTAACAAGTAATGTAATTTAAAAGTGCAAGTTAATTGATATTACAATTACAAATCAGATACAGACAAATACAAGTGTATGTTACGTTTAAAGCACAAAAATTACATAACTTCAAAACATGGCAAAAACTAAATTTGAAGAGTGAATGTTCTAATTTGTATTGCCTGCATGTAAATTTGTAGATCTGTAGAGTCTCACTTCAATGTCTCCCATAAACAAATTATGAAGCAATGCAAAGGACCACACAAAAATATAACTGGGGTATTCCTGATTTTCTTAATACTTGTAAACTAAAACATCTATCCATTATTCCTATATGCGTCTTTTCCCCATAATTATTATTCATTTCATCTGGTCAAAAAAATCAGAGGCATCATTCCTCAAAGTGTCATTTTACTGTATCAATTATTTCAAATTCTCGATACTGAACCACAATATTCTGGACTGATCATTTCAGAGAATCAAATAGCAGAACATGATGTTTTTGGACCATAAAGTAGCTTTAATTTGATATAACATTAATTGCAAAATGCTGGCATGCCTCAGCAAGCTAGGAATGATGCCAGAGTAGTGGGGTTGAAGTGGAGACAATGGAAAGAATGTTGACATATGTGTAAATGTAATATCATTTATGCACGCATGAAAAGCATGGCCTTCCCTCTGCAAATTTTCACAAAACTCACAAATGCTCAACGACATTATTTTCAGATCCCTTGTACCAAATTTCATCCAAAAGGTATAATAAATGTGGAATGTACATGTGTAAAAAAAAATTAACATCCCTAAGTAGAGTGTGGTTTTCAAAGCACTGATATTCATTAAACTTGCTGTTGCTCAGCATATTTTGTGGCTGTATCCTGTTCTGAATTTTATCCAAACTGTACAAAAAATGCCAAAAATATGGGCAACATTCCCTTCATGCCCTTACGCAAAGTATTCTTTCACTGAGCTGATCTGTACGAAGCACACACTTGCTTGACAAATTTTATTAAAAGAACTTGTATGCTGAATTTTATAAAAATCTGACAAATGATTCAGTCACTAATAGTTGGTCACCAGCAGCCAGATGGACATACAGATGTGGTCTTCATATTAGGCATTCTTATTACATTGTAAAGAATATCTAAGAAGTGATTTGCACACACATAATAAAGTAATCTTGTATTTCTTATATCTGTAAGCATAAGTTTAAAATGCACTGCTTTAAATTTCTGCTGTTGTTTACACACATTTCTAACATGTAATGCTTTCCTACAACTGTTATTTTCTCACATTTATTGTTTGTTCCAGCAGTCCTATCGGAAATGATGGATAGAGATTACATTGCATTGCATTCTGGTATTAATCCTAATTTTCAGGTACATACACAGGAATCAAAGTTTTACTTCAGGCAATCAAATTTGCCATGGAATTTAGGGGTATTCATAATTTCTTAACATTGATTATTACAGGTCATCAACTTAGCTAATTAAATTACCTCATCAGCAACTGGATGTGGCTGAGGCACTGGACATGATGATAGAAAACAATTCAGGAAGTGGCTAACAGCTGCAGATAGGCTCATCAGTTCTGTGCTCTGTAAAATGGGGTCAATGCATTAAACAGAAAATAATTTGTCTCCAATTAAGTTTTCGGTATGAACATGCTTGTAAAGGATTGTGACAGATGTCTAGTATCCTACAAGAGATATTTTTTTTGACACCTGCCAACTCTCCAAGTAAAAGTTACATAGTGTAGCCTCAAAATAATTAACAATTATAAAATTTGCAAAAACACTCCTTCTAACAGCTAATCACAGTACCCAAACTCTTCAAGTCTGCCTCCCATCTTCTAATTACACATATTCCATAGAACAACAGAGCTTAAGGTTCAGAAAAATAAATGTTTGTAGCATTATTTACTTCTTTCTAAAGTTGCTGTCATGGAAATACAAAAGTAATATAGTATAATTCCACTCTGAAGAAATGATTTCTTCTTTTTCACTGGGATTCTAGAAACCAAGACAACCAGTGAAAAGTCTTGGAAAAAAGGACGAGTTCTTACAATTTAGCAACATTCAGCTGACATCTTTACGTGCAACAGGCCGAAGAGGAAAACAGAGGCTCCACACAGCAAAGAGAAATAATCAACAACTCAAAGGTAAATGTTTCTTAAATAATTTAACCCTTCAGCGTAGGGGCATTTAAACCCCACTTCATACTGTGATGTGAGAAGGTTTTTCTACAGGGTATTTAAATTTTGAGCTAAATTGTGCAGGAGTCTATTCAAAATAATGTAGTTTTGTTAATAGTGGTTGGATTTCGATGAAACTTGAAACAAAATATTTAGGAATGTCTAAGCTTTTCAAATATCCAATCCAATCTTACCTTAAAAATTTAACTTGGTGTGAAATGCCTTGAAAC
>Ga0209755_10003389_pt1 | contig 20048 bp, 18 predicted proteins | sample TergutCo191P1_FD_187301 | JGI IMG/M metagenome (GOLD analysis project Ga0209755, IMG submission 187301) | Cornitermes sp. P1 segment gut microbial communities from Petit-Saut dam, French Guiana - Co191P1 (SPAdes) (version 2) | ecosystem: Host-associated > Arthropoda: Insects > Digestive system...
GGGCAGTACAGGCATATCTAAAAAAGATAGCCGGTAACAGCGGTTACATTCCACCGAAAGAATACGCACAATGGGGAGAGATACAGCCGATAGACGTTATAACCCCGCCACCGTTCCCATATGCGGCATTTCCGGCAACATTAGCGGAATATATGCAAAGCATATCAGAATACACACAAACCGCGCCGGAAATGACCGGGGTTTTAGTGTTGGGAGCGTTGGGGGCAGTATTCCAAAAGAAATATAACGTACTTTCCATTAACAAAAACACAGAGCAATTATCAATATACGCCGTTGCCATAAGTCCACCCGCTGAAAGAAAAAGCGCAGAGGTGAATAATTGCTTGATTCTAGTGAACGCAGATAATATGCTAAAACAATGTGGATTGCTAATTTTTCTATGTAATCCTTTGGAGTTTTGTTTAAAATATCCTCATCGCTGGCAATTCTTTTCAAATGCTCCCTAAACTCCATATGTGCATCGCCTATTTCATTCGAAAATAGCCATTCCCATTCACCGCGTCGCTCATATTCATTAAGTTCATCCCAATCTTCCAAAAGCTTATACATACTTAACAGCCCCTTCTTTTAATGTGGCTGTATATTTTATTCGCACCAATTCAAAATAATGCCATAAATATGGGCGTGTGCAGGATACTCTTTATCGTGCAAGAGCTATTCTACACACTAAAAATCCGGTAAATCCAATGGGTGATGACCCATGTGTTGTTTATTGCTTGTGTTCCGAAGGTGATTTATGATGGCTATACCCCGAAGGGCGGTGCGGCTTTCACAATCGCGGAAAGCCCAAGGGGAATAAAACCGAAAAGGGGCAACAGCCATGCAAAATTACAAATTCAACGTAAACGGAAAGGCAAGGAAGCAATTGGTGGAAGCAGTCAGCGAGATTTTGGAAATCAAAGCCACCTACAAAAAAACGCCAACCTACGCATATGAAATTGGAAACTTGGTGGTGGACAAAGAAGGCACTGTCACTGGGGAATTTCCACCCAAATTTTTAACATCCCTTGCAGAACGCGGTTTTGTGCCGGAAAGCGATGTGCTGGAGGCAACAACCGAGCCGAAAACGGAAAGTTCGGAAGAATACCCTGCGCTGGAAGCCCAAGCATCGGAAGCCCCAGCAGAGCCGGAATTACCCATCGACACCATCAGCATTGATGTTCCGCTGGATGGGTTTTCACCCGAGGCGATAGACAATTTGTGCAAAATGGTTTTGGCAAAGGAGTCTTTGATAAAACTGGCAATCGGCGCGGAAGCCCTGCCCATCCGAGTATTGTCAGACCGTATATCTTTTGACTGGTTTAAAATTTCCGACAGCGAAAATATTACGGAATACACAAAATTTATAACTGCCTTATGTGATACTGCAAAGCGGAAAAAGCGTGTAACGGCAAGAGCGCATGGCGAGTTCGAAAACCCTCGGTTCAGTATGCGTACTTGGCTGACAGCTTTGGGCATGGCAGGGGCTGGATACGCGCAAATTCGCCGCTTGCTGACTGCCAACCTTCCCGGTGACGGTGCGTATAGATATGGGAAGCCCGAAAACGGCGTAATTCCAAGGAAACGCGACCATCGCCATCGCGAAGTAATATCCATAAGGCTGACACCCGATACCATAGAAAAGCTAAATGCCATCGCCACAAATATTGAAACCGAAACAGGACAACGTACTAGCCGAAATATGCTCATAGAGCAAGCGGCAGAGGCATATGTTGCGGCACAAACCGCTGAATTCGCGCCGGAAAGCGAAACCGCAGGGGATACGCCGGAAGCATAAGCAAAGCCCAGACATCACGAACAAACATGGGCATTTGCCAAGCGCAGTCTCCGTTGGGAGGCTTTCGCTTGTTGGTGTTCCTTCATTATATATGGACAAGGTTTGTGGGATGCAAATGTTACAGCCCACAATTATCCGCTTTCAGTACATACCACACAATCAGCACAGGGGTTTATATGATGCCCCTGCGCTCGGCTGACTTGCAAAGCCGCTGGCGGTGGCGCGAAACTATACCAAGGCAAATTCTTCTTTCAGTTCCGCAACTTGCATATCTGTCAAATCAAGCGACTCTGCAACTTCTTGGATGCTCTTGCCTTTGCTTAACATTCTTTTTGCACCTTCAAGAAGTCCCTCTTCTTTTTTGATTGCCATTTCATCCTCAATAGTGCATTCCCATGCCAACATATCACAGACCTCCCTGTAGTGTTTTTCCAAAAATTCAGCTAAGATGCCTTTGTCCATACAATGTTTCACTGCCAAAGGTATCGCTTTGTCCCTCGGTGTGTTGTTGTCCAATTGCATTCTGATTTGGTGCATCAAATATGCATATCCATCCAGCGATGGGCTTTTTCGTAAGGCATCGCTTCCACTGCCATAATTCACATCTATGACCTTAACTTCCAATTCCAACGAGAACGCATGGTCATCAAAGCGGAAAGCATCGGACAATTTTAGCACTTTTTGTTCCAGCTTTTCCTTGCCATTGTACAGCACATAAAACTTTGGAGTCGGAATTGTGACCAGCTTATTCCTGTACAATGCCCGCTTGTCTGGAATCCATGTATATAAGATATCTGAAACATACGGCAAAAAACGAACAGGCATATTTGGATTAAGTGTGCCTTGGTGTTCTTTCATTGCCAGCAATTGGTTGTTTATCACCATCGCCAAGTCGTTATTGCGCCGAGTGATAGATTTGTCACCAAAGGAAAAAATACGCAAATCATCATCCGTTGTAAAATTCGTATCTGCGACAGCATTGCACAACTCAAGGGCGCGTTCTTCTTCGTGGAATAATGCCCGAAAAAGTGTGTCCTTAAATTTGCCATCGCTTTTTTGTGCAACAGCAAGTGTCGAATGATTATCCATCAGCATTCTCCCCTCATGGATGAATTATACCATGAGATGTCGGGTTTAGCCAAGATAAAGCCGCAATTTTCCACTCATCCTCTGCGTGAATTCCCCATATTCCTCGAACCCGTGTGCTTTTCGCGCCGGAAGGCTTGCCGCATCGCCAGCCTTGCCGCAACCGCGACCTTTCCGGCATTATATGCGGCTTGGCTTGGCAGACTCATTTGGGCTTTCCTCTCCGGCAATAACAATTGGTGCAAGCAAATCATAAGAAACAGCGGATTGGTCAGCACGACCACGAAAAACTTCGTGAATATCGTAACTGTCTCTAAGATGATTGTATAGCCAGTTAAGCCGGTTTTTGTCTATCTTGCTGGGCTTGAACTCATCAAAGGCTTGTGGAAAAATGTTTGACGAATTGGATTCTCTCATCAGGGTAAAAGCTGTAACTTGCCCGGAGGCTGTCACCTTCGTGCGTGAGAAAATCGGCAGAATGACCCGTTCCAGCGTGTTGGACTTTCCGCTCCCGGCTTCGCCAATGTTAGACAGATGAGGATATTTTATCCCAACACGGCGCAGATGGGGCTTTATGAAGCACCCGGCACTCCAACCCAATATTGGCACAGTCTTGGCTGGTTCGTTGTAGGTTAAGATATGCTTGGCAAGAATACGCAATGCATCGACACTCAAAAACTCAGCTTTCATAATAGTGCTGTCCAAAGACTTGAATCGCTCCATCTGCACGATGTTGTTGTTTTTCTTACCACCAACACCCACTGCGCCTGTCGTGTCTACATATACAAGCTGTTTATTTCGTGGGTAGATGCCGATGGCTTTAACGCCACGCTTTTTCTGCCATTTCATTGCGTACAGGTGAATCTTGAACAACTCTAAATCGTTCTCACCACCCATGAAGGACAGGGCGATGGTATTTTTATTCAGTACACCTCTCAGCTTTGCAACAGTGGAAAAGTCGCTGGACAGTAGGTTTTGAGGGAACTTCTCGCCGCTTTCCGAAACAAAGTCACACGAAATTTGAGCTTCGTTATCTGCGATAACCATTTCACGGGAGATAACGGTGAAGTTGGTGATTTGGTAAAACTTGTCGCCTTTGTTTCGGAAGTAGCAACCACCGTTTGTATAAATGTCCGGCTGTTTTTTCTGTGCCAGATGTGAATATACTGAGTCCGTCATGTTGCAAGCATTTGTGATGGTTTGTTCGCCATAGGTTGTTCCATCGGCAGAATGTCGGGCATCCCATTTTTCTCGAAACAGAGCCGACCGCCGGAACAACCTATCCATCTGCTGTTGGTTCTTACCCGACCAGAAGTCTAACTTCTGGCATAGGGCGAAGTCTGCCTCCGATTGCGATTTGAACTTGCCCTGCCATTTCCCGTCCCAAAGTGTAGAAAAGCCTTCGCCATCCTTGGAAGCCTGTGCCAGTTGGATAAGCTGGTCATCGTCCAACTCGGACACCGCGCCGGGATGATTTTTTGATTGCTTCTTTGATTTCTTGGCAGGAGCGACATATTTTTGGTGAATATATTCAAGTGCGCCACCCGAATCAGTACCAATTGAATCAACTGACTCTTGAATTTTTCGACCTGTCAATGTAAAATATCTATCAGACGAGTGCATTTCGACACCTGTTTTGCTATTGCGGTTTCCACCCTTTGGCATGTCACCTTTGAGGTAGGCATGGAGACCTTTACCGCTTGGACTTACCTCAATATAGGTTGGTGGCAGATTGGCGATGATATCGGAGGCGATTTCGTTTGCTTGACCATTTTCGTCCAAACAGTTGTCGATGTCTATGAGGATTATACCATCATCTTCAACCGTAACAAAGCCGATGCCGTTGTAGTTGTATTTTTCAGCACAGGTTAGTGCTTCATCCAGCGTTCCCCATGTGGACGGATTGCTGGCAGATGCCCGATGTCCTGTGACGGGCGAGTACGGAACTTTGGCAGGTTTTCCTGTTCGTTTGTCTTGCTCCAATCGCCAATCAACAAACTGGCGAAGCGCGTGTAACTCTTGTGGAATATTGTCCTTTAGTGGAAACTTGTCTTTTTCTAGCATATACAAGCCTCTCCTTGGATATTTTGTAGCTATATGTATATGCAGAGAGGGCTTGGGTGTGTTCCAAAGTTATATGTCATTCAAGAAAGGGGGGATTGTCGAAATGTTTATTGACAAAATTTTAGAATATCTACTGCCACCAATTATAACAAAATTCTTTGATTTCGTGGTACATGGCAATACCTATCTCGCTGGCACATGGGTAGATATTGGGTATGAGTGGAAAACCCGGAAAGAGTTATATTACGCCCTTTTTTACATAACCAAGAAAAATGGCGAAATTGAAATTGATGGAAGAGTTTACGATACAAATTTTTCTTACCTTTGGTCGTTTAAATCTGATTTTTGTCGGCAGAAGCATTATACTCTCAAATTTGTGAATGTGGATGGGGAAAATGAAAACAGTACAATGAAAATTGTAAGAGGTGAATTTTCGTTTACTAAAAATGGATTAAAATCACCCGCAAGTTTCAATGGCTACTATATTTCTGATAATGGAAGACGAACAATTGAGGGTGTAAAGCTGACAAAAAATAAAACTAGAGAATTAAAAGCAAAATATCCGGAAAATAGCTTAGACCCCAAGAATATATTGAAATTGCTTATTCCGTATATAAAAGACAATTAGGCGATGATTTAGAATTAATATAAAATTGAAACAACGCTAGAAATGTTCTGAGAACACAAAAAACAATGTGTTTGTCATATATAAGGAGCATAAAATATGGAATTGAAAGATATTGTTGGTGCAGGAGATGTCGGAAAAGAATTAATAAAACAGACAAGTGAAATTGTAAAAGAACCTATAGCCAATCTCACAAATCCTGCAACTAAAACAGTCGGTCATAGGATTGGAGAAGTCTTTGATTTGATCTTTACGCCTTTTGAGATAGCTAAAATTTATAAAGATCACTCCATTGAAAAATTCAAAAATAAACTTTCAGCGGAGATTGCAAATATACCAGAAAATAAAAGAGTAACACCGCCATTAAATATTGTTGGTCCAGCCCTTGAAGCGTCTAAATTTTTCATCGAAGAAGAAACATTGCGAGAAATGTTTGCTAGGCTTGTTGCAAAATCTATGAATAGTGATACAACACATCAAGCACATCCTGCTTTCATTGAGGTCATAAAACAAATTTCACCACTTGATGCAAAAATATTTTCTTTTTTCAAAAGTAATGGTGTCGCCCCTGTTGTAACATACTTCATGAAAGGCTCAAAAATACCACTTGTTCCAAATGTTACGTTGTTTCCTAAAAATCCATGCACTGACATTTATGCTATTTCTGCATCTGTAACAAACCTTATCCGTCTCGGTTTGTTGCACACGGATTTCGATAGGCTGGCTAATGAAAATGACTACAGTCGATTCGGAGATGATGAAGTTTTCCAGCAAATTTATTTGCGGAGCAATTCACAAAGAGTGAAAAAAACAAAGCCCCCAATTGATTTAATTCATTTTGAAAAAGGAATACTACGCCGCACTATAATTGGGATGCAGTTTATTTCTGTTTGTTTGTGATATTTACTCAACTTTAAAAGAGGTGCTAGGGTGGGAGTTTGTTATTATTATAATCAAGATATACTCCAGCAATTATATCTTGAGCTTGTTGATAATAAAGTAATTGACGAAATTAGTTCAAAAGAAACCGTAAAAATAGGAGTAAAAGCAAAACTGTTTGCAATACTGGGAATTGAAACGAATGGTGTGTTTTCACACAATACAAAGGAGTCTGTGCCTAGAATAAAACACACACAAGACACAATATCAAAGCTAACAACAATAAGTTTAGATTCCACTGAATTTCCGAGCGACAAAAATTGCGTTTATGCTTATAATGGTGAGATGCAAATATCTAACCAGTTTTGTGACGTAGAAAAAAGTATGTTTGCTCAAATTAAATTCAAAATTGGTAAATATACTCTTGTTGGACGCACAAGTAAAGAAAATTGGACATCAAAAAGCGTATTAAACATGATTCTTGTTAGCAAGTCTTTTTGTGGTTCAATATTGTTCCAAAGACTAGATGTTGGAAAAAAATCCAACCAACCAATACAGGTATTGTCATTGTCTGCTTGGGGGGACGAGTATGAGTAACTATCAGATTGAGTTTTATCGTATACTTCAGCCTTATGTAGAATTTGGATATGGTTTAGCAAATGTGTTTTTGGTAAAACATCAATCGTGGGAAGATAGTATGCAAGGAAAGCCCTATACTTTAGCGGATAGTAATTTTTGGGTATATGGTGACTTGAAATTAGACAATTTAGGGTATAATCCTGAAAAAAACTAGCAATATTGGATTCTGGAGGAACATTGGTAGTAGCTTATAACGATATTGAAATATTTGAGGACTGTGTACTTAATTTTTACGCAGAATTACTTGGTAGCAACAATTATTTGGCATATGCCTTTACCTTTGGATATAGATTAAGAATGGGTTTCCTTGGCGATATTGCTTTTAGCAATATTTTATCAAAATCAAAGATTAGTATGTTTTATCGCATAAGACATCATGACAGAGTAAAATTGTCCAACTCAACTATTATATGCTTGAGGATTATACAAAACTATGTTAAGCGTTTTTGTGATGGGTTTGGTTTAAATTTCAATGACTACAGCAATGATTTTTCAGCAATGAGTAAGCGCATTAAAGCATTAAATTGCCCTCATCTCTTACAAAATATAATACTAAAATATTTATCAGAGTTCTCAATGAATATATCATTTTTGATGAGCGATAGCAAAAATTTGTTTGCCAGCATGGATGCTTTGTTCTTTTTGGCGTTAGAATCAGATGATTATTTGCTGGCTTACTGGATTTTAGGTAATCAATTAAATGCACCAATTGATGACTATTCAAAAAAAATACTACTTAACAGAAAAAGCAAGTTGGAGAGCATAGTAAAAATCAAATCATCAAAACCAACATTTGATTTTGATTTTTTTGGCTCATTATGGAAATTCCATGAATTCAATTTTTCATACAGTACCGATGTTTATTATAGGACTTTGAGAAATGAAAATAAATATTTGCAAGGCAAGAACAAAAATATACTCGACTCTTTTGTTTGGCTTTGCAATAATGATGCCGAATCTCTTCATGAAGCATTGGATTTAATTGGTGAAGAAAATTGCAAAGATGCTTTCATGTTAGGAAACCTAATAATCGACAATGTTGCCATTCCAAAAGATCTGAGTAATTTTATATTGTTATATGCAAATAAGCATTTTTTTCAAGGTAATTATATTAGGGCTTTTTATCTAATAAAACAGTATCAAAAACATGAAGGTGCTGATAATACTCTTGCAGATAATTTACTGAATCAAATACGCCAGTGCAATTATAAAATGTGTCCTTAAAATTTTGCAATCCTCTTATACGCATTTCTCTGAAGATACACTCCTAAATTTTTCATTGCAGATGGAGTATGCTTAGAGAGAGGCGTTTATCACATAAGCCTCTTGGTTTAATTATTGTAGGATAGGTTTTCGATTGTTTGCCGCTATTTTTTTGTGCTTCATAATAAAGTGGTTTCTCGCCTCAGTCGAGATGACGGGGGCGATTCGGAGTCCAACAGCATCCAAACGCAACGCATGATGCTTCAAAAATACGCCAAAGACCATGGCTTTCCAATATTTTCCGAGTATGTGGACGATGGGGTCAGTGGCACAACATTTGAAAGAATTGGATTCCAAAAAATGATTGAGGATATCGAAGAGGGAAAAGTATCCATTGTTATTTGCAAAGACCTCTCTCGTCTCGGACGCAACAATGCGATGATTTCGTTTTACACAGAGATGTTTTTTCCAGACCGCGATATTAGGCTGATTGCTATCGGTGACGGCATAGATACTGCCAAGGGTGACAATGACATCCTCCCGTTCAAATCTGTTATCAATGAATATTACGCGAAAGATATTTCCAAGAAAATCCGGTCGGCGCGGAAGGTGCAGATGCAAAATGGGCAGTACACCGCTCATGTTGCACCGCTTGGGTACATCAAAGACCCACAAGACAGGCACAAGCTGGTAATTGAAGAGCAAGGTGCGCGTGTTGTACGGCGCATATTTGAACTCGCGGCAAGCGGTCTTGGTACAGGAAAAATTGCGCGACAGCTCAATGACGAACGAATACCCACCGCACGGCAACATTGGGAATTCGCAAACCCGGATGTTCATTGGGATTGGAATTATCATCCCGATATCCCGGCTTGCTGGAAGTCCAGCACCGTGCGTAACATCATCACAAACCGCACATACACAGGAATGTTTGTGGGGCATAAATATACCACAAAGTCCTTCAAAAACCGCAAGGTTGTGAAAGTGCCGGAAAGCGAGTGGATAGAAGTTCCGGGAGTACACCCTGTGCTGATTGATGAAAAAACATGGGAACTGGCGCAGCGCGTGTTGAAGATTAAACAACGGGCAAACAACAAGAAGCACGAAAATATTTATGTCGGCTTCTTGAAATGCTCAGATTGCGGAACAGGGCTTTCGTTGAAATACACACCAGCGGCAAATGGGAGTCACATTCGAGGATTTATGTGCAATCGCTACCGAAGCCCGGCATTATCTAATGGCTTAAAAATCTGCTCTGCACATTATGTTTCCGAAAAAGTGTTGGAACAAGCACTTTTGACCAGCATTCGTAAATTCGCAGAAGCCGCTAAAGCAAACGCACTTCATGCCAATAACGATATCGCACCGTTCAAAAATATTCTTAACGATATGTACGCAAAAGACATCTCAGTAAAAAGCAGAACGGCACTTCGCACAAAGGCGCGAAAAGGCGAATTCTTAGGCGCACACGCTCCATATGGGTATTTACGAGACCCTAGCAATAAAAACCGTCTAATCATAAACCCCGAAACTGCGCCTACTGCTAGACGGGTGTTTGATTTAGTAATTTCCGGACTTGGTTTTACTGCCATTGCAAAGATTTTCAACGCAGAAGGCATTATGAGTCCTGGCGATTATGCAAAACAACTCAGACAAAAACCGAATGACGGTGAGTATGTACGGAAATACAAATGGGCAAAAGAAACCCTTTGTATGTTGGCGCGGAATCAAATGTATGTTGGCGATATGGTGCAATGCCGCAAACGCTCTGAATCCTACCGAACCCAAAAAATCCAATGGAATAAAAAAGAGGATTGGATAATTGTGGAGGGGACGCATGAGGGCATCGTTTCGAGAGAAATATACGACCGCGTTCAAAGAATAATTGATGGTCGGACGCGCATCATCAAGAAGAAAGACGAGCCGCACTTGTTTTCGGGCTTTTTCTACTGCGAAAACTGCGGAAACCGCATGGCACATCATGTTCGCAGTGGCTATGGTGACTATTTTTCCTGCGGTAAATACCGAGCGCAAGGACGGCAAGCGTGTTCATCGCATCACATCAAGGTCGATACTCTCGCAGGGATTGTTTTGGCGGATATCCAAGAAAACGTCCATTTGATTGAAGCTGACGAAGAAAAAGCAATCCGTCAACTGGAAGCAAAAAAATGCGCTGATGAAGAAAAACGACTATCCACATCGGCAAAAGAATTGGCGAAACAAAAAAGCGGCAATCCGAAATCGACTACCGAATTAAAAAGGTGTACGAGGACAATGTTGCCGGAAAACTTCCCGATAATTTATTCCAAACTTTTTTGCAGGATTATGAAAAAGAAAAAGTGGAATTGCGGGATTCCATCATCAGTTTAGAAAAAACAGTCCGCTACCTTGAGGCAAACCGCACTGATGTTTCGCAATTTGTCGCCTTTATGAAGCAATACGCCGGGATTACGGAATTAACACGACCTGCGCTAATGGCTTTGATAGAGCGAATCACCGTTGAAGAACCGCCAGATTCATATGGCAGAACCCACCATCCGCAAACGATACACATTCGCTACAAATATGTGGGTGAAATATAACCTTTCGTTCCATTTAAATTGACTGCCGTCCACGTAGGTTTCCACAATATGCCAGCCTTGTTTTTTCACATATTCAACGAGCATATTTCGCTGGTTTCCGATGCTCATGCTTTCATTATTCGTGCCATCGTCCACCGATAAACGGCAGTAGATGCCCACGTTATATCCTTGCTGTACTTTCACACATTCGCCTCCTTTTGAAGTACAACAAGGGCTAATCAGGCAACCCCATCATACCTCTGAACCGCGCCAAAATCAAGAGGTTAGTTGATTTAAGGACGTTTCAAGGGTAAAATTATAGGCGCACACACCGTCTGGTATGTACGCCTATTCTATTTTTGCCTTGTCGATAAATGTGATATAAATATCAATCTGCTGTGACAGCTTCTTCCGTTTTTTCACCGGGTCAAATACCCCTTCATGGATTACAATTTTTTCTATGAAAGTTCGTGCGATGGCTGGAGTTAATTCCTTGAATTCGGTATATTGGTCTGCCAGTTTGAAAAATCTGTCGAGGTCATCGTCTTTCGCCTCTGTGACTTCGATATCTTTGCGGAGGCGTTTTATTTCATCATCCAGCGCGGTTTGTTCGCTTTCGTAAGTAGCCAGCATTTTGCTAAAACGCTCGGTGGAAAGCGTACCAGCCACGTTATTTTCAAAAAGCCGATTAATTATAGCATCCAATTCGGCACTGCGCCTTTCCGCTTTTGTTAACGCCGCTTTTTTATCTCTGAGGACTTTTATCGTTTCTCTGGTTGCCTCGGCGCGGATTAGTTTGGTAAATTTTTCTCTGTCCGAATTGGCGAGGTTAATAATTTTCCGTAAATATTCCAACACAACAGCTTCCAATTCTAATCGAAGTATGACATGGCGAGTGCAACCTTTACGCCTACTGGCATATTTTCCGCACACATAATGCCCTTTATCGGGGTCAGCAGTATTTTGCGTTAGCCTCATGCGATGGTCGCAATCTGCACAATATACAAGACCATTAACATTTCGAAACGGAGTGAGGTCGTTCTCCATTCCGCTGTCAAAATCTACATTATCTTCGATGGCAATAAATCTCACACCGTGCTGGGGAAATGTCATCTCGGTATAGATGCCGACTTGCAAATAGTTTCTGCCAAACCTCTGCTTATTCTCGATGAAGAACTCGGAGTTTGCCAGTTGTTTGCGAAACTGGTCAAGTGTGAGAACTTCCCCGGCAATGGCACAGTCTTTGCGATATCGGGTATACTTGTCATAAATCCCATCCAGCCAAATGCAAAGGAAGTCCCGATTATTCTCGAAAGCGAAGTCCGTCTTTTCCTCTAACGGCATCCGGCTCATAATCTCAAATGTTTGTTCAACGATGGATTTGTTAAAGTACCCACCGTCTAACAAATATTCCTTCGCACTGTATTCGATATGGGATGTGCAAGCCTCGCGGTCAATCTTGAACACTTCACTCCAAGAAACACCCAGCTTTCCGCATAACTTCGCCACCAAGCACAACCCGGCATAGATACAGCACAGGTTATCCTGTATGCGGATTGGGAATTCATCGGAAAAGAATGCCCGACCTTCTTCAAACCATCTGACGGCTTCGTCCGGCGTTGTGTCGAGGGCAATATCCAACAAAGACCTGCCCAGCGAGTTAAGCATTTTGCCATTATTCCGCAACCACACAAAGCTATCCCGATGCCCGGACTCCTTGTTTATGTCCTTCTTGGAAAACAGAAGTTCGACCGTGCGTTCCCTGATGGCAGACTCGTTTGGGCTTTCCTCTCCGGCAACAACGATCGGTGCAAGCAAATCATATGAAACAGCGGATTGGTCAGCGCGACCACGAAAAATTTCGTGGATATCATAACTGTCTCTTAAGTGATTGTACAGCCAGTTAAGCCGATTTTTATCTATCTTGCTGGGCTTAAATTCATCAAAGGCTTGTGGGAATATGTTGGACGAATTGGATTCTCGCATCAGTGTAAAAGCTGTTACTTGCCCGGATGCTGTCACCTTCGTGCGTGAGAAAATCGGTAGAATGACCCGCTCCAGCGTGTTCGATTTTCCGCTTCCGGCTTCGCTAATATTAGACAGATGAGGATATTTTATCCCAACACGTCGCAAATGGGGTTTTATGAAACATCCGGCACTCCAACCCAGTATTGGCTGGCTCGTTGTAGGTTAAGATGTGCTTGGCAAGAATACGCAGTGCATCGACACTTAAAAACTCAGCTTTCATAATATTGCTGTCCAAAGACTTAAACCGTTCCATCTGCACGATGTTGTTGTTCTTTTTACCCCCAACACCCACTGCGCCTGTGGTGTCTACATATACAAGCTGTTTATTTCGAGGGTAAATGCCGATGGCTTTGACACCGCGCTTTTTCTGCCATTTCATGGCGTACAGGTGAATCTTGAACAATTCCAAATCGTTCTCGCCACCCATGAAGGACAGGGCAATGGTATTTTTGTTCAGAACACCTCTCAGCTTGGCAACAGTGGAAAAGTCGCTGGACAGTAGGTTTTGTGGGAACTTTTCGCCGCTTTCCGAAACAAAGTCACACGATATTTGAGCCTCGTCATCTGCGACCACCATTTCGTGGGGATAACGGTGAAGTTGGTGATTTGGTAGAACTTGTCGCCTTTGTTGCGGAAGTAGCATCCGCCGCTTGGATAAATGTCCGGCGGTTTTTTCTGTGCCGGAGGGGAGTAAACAGAATCCGTCATGTTACAAGCGTTGGTGATTGTTTGTTCACCATAAGTTGTTCCATCGGCAGAATGTCGCGCATCCCATTTTTCTCGAAACAGAGCCGAACGTCTGAATAACCTATCTATTTGCTGTTGGTTCTTGCCCGACCAGAAAGCCAGCTTCCGGCATAAGGCGAAGTCCGCTTCTGATTGAGATTTGAACTTGCCTTGCCATTTCCCGTCCCAGAGCGTAGAGAAGCCTTCCCCATCTTTGGAAGCCTGTGCCAATTGGATAAGCTGGTCATCGTCCAACTCGGACACCGCACCGGGATGAATTTTTGATTGCTTCTTTGATTTCTTGGTAGGAGCGACATATTTTTGGTGGATATATTCAAGTGCGCCACCTGAATCAGTACCAATTGATTCAACTGACTCTTGAATTTTTCGACCTGTCAATGTAAAATATCTACCAGACGAGTACATTTCGACACCTGTTTTGCTGTTGCGGCTTCCACCCTTTGGCATGTCACCTTTGATGTAGGCATGGAGACCTTTACCGCTTGGGCTTATCTCAATGTACGTTGGCGGCAGATGAGTGATGATGTCGGAGGCGATTTCGTTTGGGTTGCCAGCTTCATCCAAACAGTTGTCGATGTCTATGAGGATTATACCATCATCCTCAACCGTAACAAAGCCGATGCCGTTATAGTTGTATTTTTCAGCACAGGTTAGTGCTTCATCCAGTGTTCCCCATGTCGAGGGGTTGCTGGCAGATGCCCGATGTCCTGTGACGGGCGAGTACGGAACTTTGGCTGGCTTGCCTGTTCGTTTGTCTTGTTCCAATCGCCAATCAACAAACTGACGAAGCGCGTGTAGTTCTTGTGGAATTTTGTCCTTTAGTGGAAACTTGTCTTTTTCTAGCATATACAAGCCTCTCCTTGGATATTTTGTAGCTATATGTATATGCAGAGAGGGCTTGGGTGTGTGACAGAAGAAAAGAAAATGCTTTTTAACAGCGAACAATATTTCGACACAATGTTGTAAACTTGAAGATGAATGGTATATTATGTCTATATACAGATGTGGTGGCATGTAATGGTAGCGAAGTTATAATACCGAACTACTTTTATCTTCGTTTGTCCAAGCAATGACTGGTGGTGAATGATATGACAGATTTACAATTATTGGCTGTTATTGAAAATAAAATTGGAATGACTGCAGTGGGTTTTTTTGAAGCCTCGAAGTTTTTTTCATCAAAAGCAAAGTGCAAATTTATGCAGGATAAAGCTGGAGAATTTGTTACTCATCTTTTCATTGAATCATCAATATACGATGAGTTAACTATAAATGATATACCGAAGGAAATACTCCAGTTAACAAATTTAATCTGGCTACGGATTGAAGGATGCAACCTTACAGAAGCACCTGCGTGGTTGTCTGAGATTGCTCAGTTAAAAGAACTCCATATTGTAGACTGCGGTATAACTACTTTGCCAGATGAATACAAAAAATTGGTTAATCTTGAGGCACTTTACATCTGGAGTAATAATTTCAAAACTTTGCCACCAGTAATATATCAGTTATCCACCCTTGTGAGATTAAGTTTGGCAATGAACAAATCTGCACTTGAGATGTCAAATAATATATCGAATCTTGTAAATCTTAGGTTTCTAAATATAACTGCTTGCAAAATCAGACAACTTCCATATGGTCTTTTTAAGTTGAATTTGGACTATGATTTTCGGTTCCATAGAAATAAAGATGGCATTCATCTTGAAGGCAGTAGACTTGTTGAAATGGATATAAACCTTTTTCAACAATCACGCGAAGTCATAGAATCATATTACAAAGGATTACAAACCAAAATAAAGGAATGTAAGGTTATTTTTCTTGGTGACGGTGGCGCAGGTAAGAGTTCTATTATACAGAGGTTAATGTTCGGCACTTTTGATGAGGGCAAGAGACCCACTGAAGGTGTTAAGATGTTAAATATGCCCATTGAACTTGATCCCGGCGATGACATTATTCTCCGTATATTGGATTTTGGCGGTCAGGAAATAATGCACGCTATGCATCGTTGTTTTCTAACTGAAAAAACCGTTTATATAGTAGTGTGTGAAAGTCGTAATGATAGCGATATTGATCGTATTGCCGCCAGATGGCTAGAAACAATAAAATCTTTTGCACCAGATTGTCCAGTGATATTAGTGCTTAATAAGTGTGATGAGAACCCCAATATATCTGTTAATGAACGTAATTTAAGACAAGTCAACCCTAAGTTGTCTTCTAATGTTATAAAAGCATCTGCAAAATGGAATGGGTATGATGGAAATGAAAATGGTATGGACAATATTCTTAAAGAAATTGCACGTGAAGTCAAATTGCAAATACAGGATTTTTCATCGTCATTTAACAAAGATTGGCTAGACATCAAGCAAGATTTGGAAGATATGGCTCGTGATTACATTTCATATGAGGAATATTTAGCGATATGCGGGAAACATGGGGTAACTAAAAAAGAAGTGCAAGACGGCATACTAGATTGGCTTGCTCCACTAGGGGTTGCATACCACTATCGCACTGAAAGTCTAACATCCTTGGAAAGTTTTAACGTTCTAAGCCCTGCTTGGCTAACAAATGGGATGTATAGGCTTATATTGCGAACACCAGAGAACGACGGTATTCTTTCCCATCGAGACATAAAGGATGTACTTAAGGCAATACACCCGGATGATGTAATGCCAAATGTAACTTACACTCAACAAGAAACAGAATTTATATTGCATGTAATGCGAAAATTCGAAATATCCCATGATTTAAAAAATGGGAAAGAGCTTATTCCGCTCAAAATGAAGAAGGATTCGCCTAAAATTGCAGACAAGTTCGCCATAAAAGACGCTCTTCACCTATCGTGGCAAACGGGTTATATTCCCGATACAGTATTGCACCGACTGATGATTCGAAAGTTCCTAGAATTGGACACAAATTGCATGTGGAGAACGGGAGCTAGATTTGAGGATAAAATAAATAAACGCGAAGCATTAGTTGAAAGAAGAAACGAGCAGAGGATTGACGTTTATGTAAATGCCGCCCAAACAGATGAATGCATCGTGTATTTAGATGATATTCGCAGACATATATTGACAATCGCTAGAGAACTGAATTTGGTTTGCAAAGAGATTATTCACTACACTAAAGGCGAACGAGTGGGCGATATTCCATATTCTCACGTTCTCCAAAATTACTATGATGGAAAAAATGAAGTATACATCGAAGGAATTGGATATCCCCATCCCGGAGAAATACTCCGTAAAACGTATACAAAGGAGACTATTATGAGCGGACGCAACATTCATATCCACGGAAATGGACAATATATTGAGAAACCATCCGAAACTGTAGTGCAAATTAACGGCAATATAAATATCAATCAACTTGCAGAGTGCATATCAAAATGTGATCTTCCCGATCATAATTCGTACAAAGAATTACTTGACCACTTGACACGTATCGCAACGGAAAGTAATGTTGGGAGTTCTATGCAGGAAAGCATTAACAACTTGCTAAATGATTGCAAAGAAACTCCTCGCTCCTACGCTTGGAAAAAGATACAGTCATTCTTGAGTAATGTTGCAAACCTAACCACCATTTCAACAGCGGCAGTAGTGTATGGCCCTCCATTTATCGAATTTCTGAGAAATATTTGTTTTTGTTAGTTTTTACATCATGCAGATGAGGGGAGTTCTTGACCATGAGGAAAAATCAACGTTTCGCAATATCTGCAATTGCCATCACACTGGCGACCGGCAAGAGAGTGTCAAGCGTATATTCATTCGCAGATGGTAATTATGCAAACGTTTCGTGTGATGTAAATGCGCAGAATATAAGTGTATATGACCATGAACGAGGATGTCATATAAGCGGATCAGAATCTTCAAAAAATAAATATTCGCTATATGATTATGGTCTATCAAATCATATAGATTTAGAAATGAAAAATCGCGGCTTTTCAGGTTACGATTATGATAGTGGATCGCATTTCGAAGGGACTATGAGTGGAGGTTCTGTTTCCTTTTACGACTTTGAGACAGGTGAATTTTACGAATATTCAGGATAATAGGGGCAGCCCATACTTCGTTATTGCGGAAACGCTCCACTGAGGAGTCTTTTTTATTTAATGCCCGCTTAGCCCTTATTGCTTGTTTTTTTGTATCCCTAATTTTGCCCATCATAAGTAAGTCGCGGGCGGTGTTTCGGTCGGATTCCCGGAAGGGAGGAAGACTAATGACAACAATACCACTATCACTATACGAAATTCTAAGTTTATTGCTTACCATACTGCTAATATATACCATGTGGAAAACGTCACGGAACACAAAAAAATAAGCCGCCCCGACAGGCAATGGCTTATTTTTGATACCCATTAAATTTTACAATCTTAGGGTGTCCGGTCATTATGCCGTCATGCGGCTTGCCCGAGGGGAAGTGTTCACGCACTTCCTCTTTACATATTATACCCTATGCACATATTATATACATTCGCGAAGAGATTGCAAGCCATAGCATTGACAACCGAAAGGAATTTTCCCATGTCAAACCTGAAAAATTTAAAAACAAAAAAAGGGCGGGACGAATCGGGGCTTTTTGTGGTGGAGGGGGAAAAATTTATTGAAGAAATCCCTGCGCAGTATACGGTTAGGCACTATCTTGCGACGCAAAAATTTGCGGACGAGAATAATCTTGACCGCTACAAAAACAGGGCGCGTGTGGAAATTATCCGCGACAGTGTTTTTAACGGCATTGCGGATACCGTGTCCCCGCAAGGGATAATGGCGGTGTGCGAACAAATTTCGCATACACTGCCGCAAATTTTGCAACCGGACGGATTTATTTTGCTTGGCGAAAACATAAACGACCCCGGCAATATGGGGACGCTGGTACGCACGGCGGCGGCGGCGGGTGCTTGCGGCGCGGTTTTTACGCGGGGAAGCTGTGACGTATTCGCGCCCAAGGTTTTGCGGGCGGCGGCGGGCGCGGTTCTTCGCTTGCCCATCGTAGCAAACACCGAGGCGGAAGACGCGTTCGCATTTCTGAAATCCGAACACATACCTGTTTTCGCGGCGCACCCCCGTGGGGATGCCCTGCCCTATGAGTTAAACCTTCGCAAAAATTTCTGCATTTTAATAGGAAACGAAACCCATGGCATTTCCCAAACCGCAAAAAATTGCGCCGATGCGTTGGTGCGCTTGCCCATGACAAACACCACGGAATCCCTCAACGCGTCCGTAGCGGGAAGTATTTTGCTTTACGAGGCTGTTCGCCAGCGTTTAGACCTGTCCTAAAACGGAAATTTCCGTTCAGGTTTGCGCGTCAAAACGCTTCTCTCACTGCGGTTTTCCGTTGGAAAACGCGCACGTTCGCGCCGCAAGTCGCGCCGCTTACGCTAAACCTTCATCGGAAATTCTAAAATTGCAGGACAGGTCTTTTGGAAAAAATCTAAGAAATATGTTACAATCCCCACATGAACACAGAAAAAACCGAATGCCTTGAGGGCATGATAGAGAACATAATTTTCCACAACGATGAAAACGGCTATACCGTTTTTTCTTTGCGTTCGTTGGACGAAAACGCGGACGACGACGAAGACATGGTTTGCACAGGATTTTTGTCCAACCCCTTGGAGGGCGAAAGCATAAAAATTTCGGGCGCGTTTGTGAACAACCCAAAATACGGGCGGCAATTTGCCGTACAGCAAGCCGAGAGGGTTCAGCCAAGCACCCTTGCGGGCATTGAAAAATACTTGGCAAGCGGCGTAATAAAAGGCATAGGCGCGAAAACGGCGCGTCAAATTGTAGCCCGTTTCGGCGAAAAATCCTTTGACGTAATAGAAAACGAACCCGAAAAACTGTCGCGCATTCGAGGAATAAGCCTAAAAAAGGCCCTGCAAATGGCAGAGGCTTTCCACGCCCAGCACGACCAACGCCGCGCAATGTTATTTCTGCACGAAAACGGAATAACCGCAGGTGCGGCAATGAAAATTTACAAACGCTACAAAGAGGACACCGTAGAACTGGTAAAACAAAACCCATATCGCCTTGCCGACGACATTGACGGAATCGGTTTCAAAACCGCAGACGCAATCGCCTATCGCTTAGGCGTTTCCCGCGATGCACCCGAACGCATTTCCGCAGGCGTTCGCTTTTGCTTATGGGAAGCCACAAACGAAGGTCATACATATATGCCCACGTCCACCCTAACCCACCAATCCGCCGAACTACTAATCTGCCCACCCGAACTAATCGAAAACGAACTTGCCCGTATGCAAATGGAACGCCTAATCATCCGCGAAAAAATCGAAGACCTTGACGAGCCAATCGTATTCGCAAGCACACTTTACTACGCAGAATTAAAAGTTGCGCGGAAGCTTATTTCTCTCAATAAAGACCTTGGGGGAGAACCTTTTTGTGAACAAAAAGGTTCTCCCCCAAGCCCCCTC
>Ga0209755_10003390_pt1 | contig 20044 bp, 13 predicted proteins | sample TergutCo191P1_FD_187301 | JGI IMG/M metagenome (GOLD analysis project Ga0209755, IMG submission 187301) | Cornitermes sp. P1 segment gut microbial communities from Petit-Saut dam, French Guiana - Co191P1 (SPAdes) (version 2) | ecosystem: Host-associated > Arthropoda: Insects > Digestive system...
ATAACCTGTGGGTCCAGCTTACCCAAGTATAGAGAGATGTGAGATAATCAAAGTTCATCACATGTAGATGCTTTTGTAGAGTGTTGTGGCCAAACATAAGACCACAGACCCTGTAAGTTATACATAATAGGAGAATATATCAAGTGCAGGTTCCCGCCCAATATACATATTGGTCTAGCTCTCCTTTGGTAAGTGCATTTTTGTTGCCCTTATGGGGTCCCTGTGACAAGCGCTCCATTTCCAGTGCCTTTTATTACATGTCTCTTGGAGTCCTCAGTACAGGAGCCCTTCTTCCAGGTTCCTTTCACGAAACCTTATGCACCATTTCCAAAGGATTCCTCGATATGTCTCTTGGAGTCCCCATTAAGGTGCATGCCCTCCAGGTTCCCCTTACGGGGCCACTATATTGAGAGAGATTTGCCATTTCCAGATCCTTCTTTTACATGTCATTTAGAGTCCCCATTAAAGGAGCCCTCCCAGGTTCCCCTGGCAGATCTCCCATAGCAAGAGATGCTCTGTTTCCAGGACCTTCCTTTACCTATCTCTCAAATGCCCTGGTAAATGAGCCCCCCCCCCTCCATATTCCCCCAGCAGGGCCCCTATGGAGAGAGCTGCCCATTTCCAGAGCCTTCTTTTACATATCTCTGAGAGTCCCTAATGAGCAAGGTCTTGCTCTCAAAATCCCTGGTAAAGGAGCCCCCCTGCAGATTCCTCCATCAGATCCATCTATGGAGAGAGATGCCCCTTTCCGAGTCTTCTTTTACATATCTCTCTACCCCAAGAAAACAAGAGCCTTGTTTTAGGCCCATAGATCCCGACCTCATTCCTCTATTCCATCTGTAAACCAGACAAGCCATGGTTCATCCATAAGAGCAATTCATCCATTCCTCCCTGGATTGAAAAATGGCCGTATAAAATTGCTCCAAATTATGTTTAGGCTTCATGGAGTAACTTCAAATTCTACGAACAGATTGAGACAGTTGAAGGCTACTCTACCTTTCCCTTGTGGTGTTCCTGTAAGAGAAATGCTCTGTTTCCAGAGCCATTGGTTTATTAATTCATTTATTTATTCATGTCTCTTTGGAGACCCGAGCTAAGGAGCTGTCCCACAAAGCGAGGGGAAAACAAACCGTCACTGTTCATGGAGCCCTACACGGATGGGCAGAAGGCATACATACAATGGTGTGCAGCCTGGTTCTCCAAGGGGATCATATACAACATTGCCATTAGTACCTCAGTGCCTTGCAGCCTTTGGCATGGTATCTTCCACCTTGGCTTGGGTAGACCAGAGCCCTGTTAGCTAGTGTGTGTTGCAGTAACTGTCTTCAGGGTATCCCCTCCACACCTGTTGCCACCTCCCATGTCACCCAGGGTATGGATTACCAACATGTCAGAATAACCCCATTCACACCTCCCTCCATCTGTACTTAATGCTGAGGTTTGGTTGAGGGTTTGGATTTATGGGAGGCCAGTATTTTCATTAACCCAATTCATGGATGAAATTAATGCCAGTTGTCAGTAAATTTTCAGTCACAGTGCTGTAAACAGTATTTAAACTTGACAGAGAAGAGGTTTGAAATGGAACTATTTGTGATACAGGAACTTCCATGGTAATATTGTTTAATGTTAATTAAAGTTTGTATTTGACTGGATATGCAACATGGATGGCAGAAACATGAGATGCTTAAAATTGTGGTTCAGAGGCAAAGGTGGTTTAGGGATATTGTATTGAAAGGAGGAGATATTGTTGAAATTGACCTCTGAGAAAGAAGTAGTGGTGTGGACTGATAAGGATGTTAGGGAGGTTGTAAACATAGAGAAAGGTAAGCAGATGTTTGTGTACTGGTATCAGAAGACAGGACCAAATCATAATTCAAATGTACCTTATAAATCCTTCAAAGATATGGCCAAGTTCATATATTGCAAATATCAGTACAGATCAGAATGGAGTTCACAGAGGAATTAAAAAGCAGTTTAAAGTTGATAAATGCTTGCTACCATGTAGTTTGGAATATTTTGTCTTCCTGTGTGCTATCTAAATCTAAAAATGTGAAGATTAATATACATTGCTGAACACTGAAGCTTCAGGACTGATGCTGCAACACAAATATAGTTTGGTGCATAAACCACTTGTAGCTGGAGTCTGTTCATGTTATCTCTGCCAGGAGGTAGTGGAAACAGAATTCTAGCTCAGTCATTTCATTTGTTGCAACCATGCATGTAAGCTGTGTTTTTCTCATGTAGTAGTGAGCAAGTTTTGTTTGAAAATAAGGAGGGAAAACAACAACCAAAGAACACACAATGCTTGAAACTATAAGAGTCAGAGACAGATGTGAAGACCTTGATGGTGATCCAAGGAGTGGGTGGCTGTTACCCGCTTAAGATCCAGAAACAGTCACAGAAGTTTATGAACTGTTGGCCAGAGGCTGTTGAACAAACCTAAAAGTGATGGAAGATCAAGCACACATTAATCAGGAGACAGTTTTTTGCTCTTCATTAAGATTTGGAAAAGAGCATGATCTGTGTGGAGTTTGTTCCGCATATTCTTACAAATGAGCAAAATGAGCACAAAGTCCCAACCTATGAAGACTTCATCTGGACCTCTCAGACCAGGCCACACTTTCTTATTTGTATCATTCCTGGAGATGAGTCTTCTGTGTTTCAGTACAACCGTGCTAGAAAAGTCAGTGCATGGAGTGGAGAACAAAAGCAACACGCTGGCCCAAAAGTTCTGCTTTTGAAGGTTGACGATTAAACAGGGTGTGATCTATAAGGAATTTTTGCTGGAAGGGAAAACATGAAACAGTGTATTATATGCACCCATGCTAATGGAAGTTGTTGAAGTACATTTTGAGAGGGGTCATTTTCTCAGAGAAACACAGTTGGTTTCTTTATCATAACAGTGTCCCTGCTCATTCTGCTATGATAGTGAAGCACCTTATGATATATTGTGACATTGTAGAAATCAGCCACATACTGTATTCGCCTGACCTTGCCCCGTCTAACTGTTTTTGTATTCCGTAAGTGAAAACTGTTCTTAAAGGAACAAGAAGTCAGGACATAAGAGGATATCATGAAGAACCTAGTCAGTGAGTTAAGTGCTGTTCCTCTGGATACCTACAGTGACTGTTTTGTGCATCTTTTAGAAAGGCATAAAAATTATGTTGCATTTACAGTAGATTACCTTGAAAAAAAATCAAACATTTTTTAAAATTTTTGTGTGTGTATGTTATGTCCTGGAATGTTAGTGTTCAACCTCATGCACAGTAGGCCTGACTGAAATTGTGTTATTTTTGTAGATGTGACATGTTGTAGCTCACGTTTGGTGGAAGAATGTAGTTTAAGGGTGTCTGAGATCAGGGTGCACAGGAGAATATTTGAACTGTACAAAAGTTGCATGATCTCAGTGCTTCATAATTTGTGCTTTTCACCATGTATTATTAGAATGATCAAGTAAGTGATTGTTGAGATGGGTGGGTAATTGGTTCCCATGGGTGGGTTCAGAAATGTGTACAAAGTTCTGGTTGGATATCTGGGAGATAAAGAACTGCTTTGAAGGCATAGCTGTGTGTGGAAGAATGGTAGTAAACTAGTTGTTAAAGTCATAGTGTAGGAGGGTGTTGCATGGATTCATTGGCTGTGTAGCAGAGTGATATGAACATGGTGCTGCAACTCTAGATTCCATAGAAGGTGAATTTCTTTGTTATTTGAATGACTCTTGTTTCTTAAGAATGACTGCTCCTTGGAGTGAGTTAGTTGTCCATAACCCTTACCCCTGATGGAGTAAAAAATTTTGAATATGAGGAATATCAGGCTTATTTTAGTTCAGTCATATTATGTCATAGACCTCTGCCAGTCATCATCTTTCTCACTACCTAAATTAAATGTTACTGAGTGATGGTATGGAGCAGAGCCCATCTTGAGAAGCTAATAGTATTTCATATTGGCAAGAAATTCCATGTGCTGTGTGGAACCCAAAGGTTTGTTACTGTGTTCAGAAGAGCCCACCACTTGTCTTCTTGAGGCACATAGTCAACTCCATGCCATCCCATCCTGCTTATTTTTGAAATCCTACCTTATATGTGGATTCCTTCACTTTGATGGGTAGGAAAGTGCCAGATATTTTCAATATTCATGACAGGAGGAACTGGAAGAGAAATTTTCAGGGTGAAAGGCAATGCTGTTTGGCTTATGCAGGGCTGCAGATGCAGTTTTTCTCACACACTAAAAATATGTGGAAAGAAGGAGTATTGATATGTTATGCTAATCATGTCTTGATTTATTGTATCTCCAAGGGTTTTTGTGATGACAGCAGAGCTGGGATTTAATGGTGGGGGACAGGTTGAACGGTAAATAACGAAAAACTGTATGTTATCAGATAAATTTACAGATCCTTACCAGGTTACACATTAGGTCATTGTAGTACAGAAGAAAATTATCTTTTCAACTCACATTTATTATCATCATTTTAAATGTTTACAACATTGAAGTTTGAAGGTCATTGCTAAGTATGAGGGACAGAATGAAAGTAATGCTTTCTATTTTTCTGTCAGAAACTATAATTGCAATTATCATTAAATTTACACATATCATGGGTGCATCCTTTACAAAGTTGAGATTATTTTTCCATTGAGTCTCCTTCATTATCAGCACAGTTTTTCCACCTTTGCGTGAATTGCTTTATGCAGGTCATGGAACTGAGCTAACATCAATGCATGGTTAGCCAACATGCAGCCATCAAGTTAAGTATTTGCAGCCCTCAGTCACCTGAATAGTATCAGTAATACAGTTTTACATATACTTTATTTTAGGTCTACAGAACATAATACAACAACTTTATCAGCAAAGAAAATGTTCAGAAACTTTAACTCATCACTTTTAAGATACCACACAGTAAACCAATCTTTATTTGGGCTTTACCAAATTTAGTAATTTAGTGTGGGCTTCAAGCAAGTCCTTACAAATTATGTGGCCCTTCTGTGTGATGAAGATGGTCAGCCCTGACCTGTAGTATCCTCACCGTACATGCTTGTCAGATGTTGTGAATCTCTATCAGCCTGGAGCCGCAGTAAACAATTCAGTCACCACTCTCTTTCTAGTATGTGTGTCCACAATGTTTGCCATTTTGCAATATTGCTGTTTTGGATGCACGTGACTGACTGGAGTGTCATTGATCCTGGTGGAGCTGGACAGTGTCGCTGTCCAGTGGGTAGGGCAAGAAATTGTACCCAGTCAGTGCTACTTAAAAAAAATAAAATAAAATAGGCATTACTTCTTTTCTGACCTTAGTATATGCAAAATGCCAGCCCTTAGACAGCTTGCATACTGCCAGTCATGCCAGTGAATTTTGCCACTGCAAGCATTCCGGTTTTTGTGATACCAACATTGGTTTTATTTGTGACCTCTAGCAAGTGATGCCTTTTTGGTTTACCTCCTTTATTCACCCTCAACTAAATGCAACCCCACAGAAAGAAACAGTGGCTTTATGTCAGGTGACAGCATGCCAAGCCACTGGTTAACTTCCTCAGTTTTAGCTTCCTTTGTGCCTTTTGTTCAAAAGTTCTGGTTCCACTCTGTTGAAATGTGGCAGTACTCTGTCATGAAGTAACCACATTTATCCACATGTTGGCAAGAGGACATCCTGCAACTACAGCAGTAAATCATCTTCCAGAAAATTTTTGTCATACAGAGCTGTTAAATATCCCTTGATAGCACGTTGACCAGTCAGGTTGTTGCCTAGTACTCCACAGCATACTTCAGTTAAAAATTATTATTGGAAATGACTTTGTTGTACCTAGTGTGAATTTTTTGTGGCCAAGAGTGTGTACTTCTTACATAGGTAGGTAGTATGATTTGAGGTAAATTCAGCTTCATCCATGAAAAGAATGTTAGGCAGCATTTTTAGCAATTATTGCAGGCATTCACAGGACCATAGGTGGTTGGCATGATCTCCAAGTAAGAGGTTTTGTACCCAATTTAAGTTGATGCTGACAGAAGCTACCTGGGTTCAAAATTTTCTGTACGTGTGTGTATGCTACACCAGTTATCTTTAAAATCTATGCATAATTGTACTCAAGCTTTGCTGCAGTGCTGTCAGAACATAAAACTTCTCCATGCCATTGTCGTTCATGTTCTTCATTATATCTTGGGAAGGAGCCAGTTGCTGTCGGAGTTCTGTACATGATCTTAAATATTTTGTGACCTGGAATTCTGCACAGTGGATATAGTTATCTGCATTCAGCCACAGCAGCTGTACCATTTCCATTACAGGAAGCATATACAAAATACATGTTAGCATACACTTTGTCACTATGTTAGGCATTTTGACCACTCCATCCCACTGTACTATAATGCATCTCTGCCTCAGACTTTAGCCAGGACAGCATACAAACAAGAACCCAATCACATTACAGCAGTGCCAGCTCACTTTGATAGCATATAAATCAATAATGGTATTGAAATGAACCATAGTTTATTAGACCTTTTTGCTCCAAATGACCAGTAGTAGAACATGCTTGGCTGCTGTGTTGCAGAACACATTACCTATTTATGGGATTTGAGTGGGTATCCCATAACCCATTCCGCAATTAAATGTAACACATGGTGTATACAAAGTTGAATTATAACACACTAATTACATATCTCATATTTTTCTTCAACAAGATTCACTGAAAGCATAGCATATTTTTTAATTGAATTGAATTAATATTTTTCATGTTTGTATTAAGCTTTGAAAACTAAAGTAGATGTTCATGGTAAACCACATAGATCCCTTGGTCATGGAGAGGAGTTGTTTCAAGCAGAACCTGGTGATAAGAGGGTATGTGAAGAAAATCTGCCATTGTATGTTGAGTGAACAACTGTACAGTTGACATATAGGGTAATGATTTTCAGTTTTCAACATTTCACCAATTATCATGTTATTTCTTTTTATTGCAGTCAGGATTGAACATCGTTTGACCTTGTTTTATTTGGCAAATGATGTAATCCAGTACAGCAAGCGGAAGAATTATGAATATGTTGAGAGTTGGGGTACTGCTCTTCAAAGAGCAACAACTATGGTTCGGTAAGTCAGCTACAATGTACATCATTTTAAGTCTGGATAAGTTTACAGAAATGTTACAATTACTTCCACTTTCTAAGAAAGGAGAAGTCAACTTTCTATTAAACTGTTTTCCAGTCCTACAAATCTGTTCATTTATTTGCTCCTTCTTTCTTTCTTGGTGGTACTTCTGCTGTTGTTTAGTTTTTTTTTTTTGTGACAAGGTTATTATTTAAGTGCACAAGCTCTCTGTAACCTCTTAGTTTCATGCCATTGCTGTATTTGTAACTGCTGACTTCCAAACATTGTTTTTATATTGTGTGATCTATCTCCTGACCAAATTTCACGTGCCTAGCTCAATCGGTTCATCATTTATTGCCATAATGGTGGTATAGTGAATGTCATTTGTCCCCAGGGAAAGAGACCCCAGTATCCATCGAATGGGGAGCACAAGAGTCAATTTGACTCTGAAGAAGGGACAAATCTCCTGCTCCTGTTGAGAAGTGAACCATATTCTGTCATCCCAATAGCTGAAGTAAATTTTGCATGGCTACCATACTGTTATTTTACATTCTGGGGGGGGGGCTGATTATTAGAAGACCTGTTGCATTGCATCATTTTGGGTTCCCAAATTAAGTGGCACAAGTTTTGTGCCATGTTATTACTTAGTGTAGGAAACTGAATCTAATAGCATAATATACATAACCAAATTCTTTGAAAACCTGTCAAACTGTGCAAGTGTTTCAATGGAAATATGTAGTATAATGTTCTCGTAAGTCTGTTTTCTTTCTTTGAAAAGAGGAAAACAAACTATTGCCGTCAGTAATACAACAAAGTTAGTCATCTAGTAAAAATCTGACTAGTATGCTGCCTTTCCACATTTTATATTCGCTTGTCAATTAGCAGTAGCCAGGATAGTGTATTTGGTATAGTGATTAAGTTATGAGCTACAAGACAGGAATTGTTCCTTACCTGGAAGGGGCAAGCGATTTTTATGTTTACCTCCAAAATCGCAGACTGGCTGTGGGTCTGCCTCAGCCTCCTGTTCTGTGAGTACCAGGTGCTCATTCCCAAGGGGTAAAGCAGATGAGTGTGATGCTGACCACCAACTTCCATCAAGTGTATTAAACTTAAGAATGCAGGGAGCTATACCACCTATTACTATCTACCTACATGGTGTAGTGCTTAATAAATTACAGGGATAACTACATTACCTTCAGCCCTCTAGGAACTCCTGTAGTTATCAGTGAACAGTTGTGTGCTTGTCAGCACTTGTTACCTTAATTTGTTAGTCCAGAAATTAAAGGTGAAAATATGTTGCAATGAGGAACTGGGATAGCTAATTGGTCTAGTGACTAGGCCGTCGGCTGGATGTCTGAGGAATTGTGGTTCAATTCCCATCAGTCACTAGATTTTTCTCTTTTCCAAAGTGTCTGTACTGGCTCTGGAGCCACCTAGCCTCCTATTCAGTGGGAACTGGGGAATCTTGCTTCAAGGGTACAGTGACCAGAGTGTGAAGCTTACAGCTCACCTGCATCTAATGCCAAGATTAAGAATGAGTAGATCTCTTTGTTGACTGCCTCATATGCCCTCATGTTGTGTACAGGGACAGCTTGCAGTGAATGTGAATGGTTTCTGTCAGGTAGAGCTGTATGAGCAAGTAACATTTGTTGGCTGTGCCTTGCATTATTGCAGTGGTGCCTGCACATGGTCTTGTTGGCCAAGCAGTGAATTTTTTTTAAAACCATTTATCCTATATTTTATTTTTCAGTACTGATTTTGTTGCGGCTTAAAATATGGCAACAAGCTTCATAGTACTGCAAGAGTTCCCTCTTCCAAAGCGGTAAACTGTTACCCCTGATTGAAAATTGAATGCCAGCTGTGCCATACTGGGAGTTTTAGTATCCATATTTCCCTGACATTGAACATCATCACTGTAGATAAAAATCTGATGGCTCCCATTCAATTTCAGTCCCTCCTGGGTTACTTGGGCCTTCCTTAAGGGCATATTGTGAAGCACATTTAATAAAGTGTGATAAAGCATCACCTTTTTCTGGTCATTTGGAATTTTTTTTTTCATTTACACAAATTATGACTAATTGTTTTTGCTTATTTTCAGGGAAGAGAAAGTAAAACAAAGAATACTTCGCATATTCAAAATTTGGGATGAACGGGGAATATATGACGAGGCCTTCATAGCTGATTTGTCAGGACTTCTCAGTACAAACACAAAGAAAACAAGTAATGAAACAATCACTGATACATCAGATTTTCAGGTAAGAAAATATGAAATATCATGTGCATAGGAATATTAGCAAAAACTTTAATGTTTTGTATCTGGAAGATTTTCCTAAATTTATGTACTAAGAAAATGCCTTGACTGGGCGAGCAAAATTTTTAGCGAAAGTAAAGGTAAAAAAATGTGGTTTCTTGGAATGATGCCAAATGTGACATGGAATTTGAGTTCATTTACATGATATGTAACTTTGTAACTAAAAAATATATGCTTACGGTTATTATATCCGGGGAATTCATCACTGAGTGAATATCATGTGGTTCCAATCCTGAAGCAGAATCTTGGTGACCACAAATTTCAAGATGATCATGGGGTGGAACAGTTGTGATGTGGTGGCTGTTAACATAGGACATGGACTTTTATTAACAGGGCATAGAAGAGATTGTCCCACAATATGATAAATGCCTCATTCTTTGCAAGGAATGTGTGGAAAAATAGTTGGATAGTAATGTATTTACACCCGAAATGTTGTTCTTTCCAGGTGAAAATAAAGAACCTAAACTACATATGAATTATATACTTACTGTTTGACTGAGCCTTGTATGAAAGCAACAGTATGTCAAACCTTTGTACTGTTAATGAAAGGTCCCTCTGTAACTAACTCAATGGTATTATTGTCATCCAAAGCCCACAACAGGTACCATGCTAACAAACTAGTGAACTAGTGCCAGATTACAGTATATTCTAAGAGCAAGTGAGATTTATTGACTGCCTCAGAAAGTGTAATTTAGTACCCTGTAACTCACAAGTAATAGCCTGCAGTCAAATCACACATCTTTAGTTAAATGCCATGCTATTTTATTACAGTAGAATTTTCTCTAATCCAGTATGTGTGAGACTGGACTGGACAGGTGCTTGATAGTCAAATATTCTGGATTATCAAAGAGTACCTATAATGACTTGAGTTCTTACAGGTGGTTTTTTTAATGGCTTATATATTTGTGCTGCACAACTAATTAGAGGAATAAACCATTTGGATATCTCATTCAGCTGCTGGTAGAGGGGCATCAGGCTCCCCTTTTGTGTTTTCTGGAGTCTCTTTAGTTTTTACCAGTGATGTGTAGGGCCAGGAGACTGTGGATCAGGCATAATTGTAGCTGAAAAAGTTGATTTGGTAGGAGTCAGGAGATACCACAGTGGTCATGGAGTCTGTTTTGAACATATCACTGAGATCTGCCTGTATCAGTGATGAAATGGTTTGCTGGTAAGAAGTATTGATGGGTATGTGCAGGTTCATTCCTTGTTCTGCAGTGTATTGGCTTCAGTTTTTTTTAAATAAACTTAGACGTTTGCTTCCATATGTAGTTTTATAGGCTTTTCTTCTTTCTCATCCCCTGCTACTTACTGTGTGCAGCATTTTTGGGTTTACAGTGGTCTGGTTGCTCATCACTGAGCTCTTCCACAAAAGGTGTATCATTATCAGCATCAGTCCAATTCTAAGCATCATCTTCAGTCAGCTTGATTGTGGGGTTTGCTCTGAAGCATCTTAGTGAATAGCCAGAATGTCTTTTGAAGACGTTAGTGCAATTTTTATGTCTGTACCGTGCATCTTGTATATAGGTTTTATTTCAACTAACAATGCATAGTATATATTTTTTATTTTAACAATATTTATATTATAATCACTCCTACATGTTTCGATACATTTGTATCATCCTCAGGGAGTTTCAGAGTTGTACATCACTAAAGTTATGTAGTTTCTATATTATTAAAATTTTATTAAAAATTATCAAATTAAAATATTTATGTGGTTGTTTTTGATAAAGTGTGGTCTTTATGATTTTACAATATAATTTGTATCTGTCGTATGTTTATGTGGCTGTATATACATGTGGATATTCCTTTGTTGATGTTGCCTGTATGCTGGGGTGGTGAATACTCACCACTCCAGCACACAGGCAACATCACACCTTCCTATGCTTCATCTGAAGTGTCATTCAGAAATGTGGAAGGAGGCCAGAGTTTTCTTCAAGCTTTCCTTAGGGTACAAGCCAAAGCCTTCCATGCCAACGCAGCAGCATAAATAATGTCCTTCATATTAAAATAAGCCTGGAAAAAATGACTGCTATAGTCAGAATTCACCAGCTTTTGAATGAAAGTTCCCCTATAAATTTACTGAAACTCTAAATGACACATTGATCTATAGTGTGAATGAAAGATGTTAGATTTGCAGGCAAGTATAGTGCAAAGATATTGCCACAAACCAGTTCTGAAGCTGGTGTATGTGCACTGCAATTATCCAACAAGAATATAGCCTTGCTGTATTGAGGCAATCTTTGCTTTTTGAGCTTTTCCATGATTGCGGGCACAAAGTGGTTAAAGAATCTGTCCTTGAAAAGTTCTGCAGTCATCCATACTTTCTCTTGACTGTTGTAGATAACAGAAATATGCGTAGTATACCTAAGATACCTTACCAGCCATAGAAAGTTTCATCTTATGGCTTCCATCACATTAACATACACGAGAACTGTTGTTCTGTCTTTATTTTATTTGATTTGAAGCTTTTAGCGTGTTTTTCACGTGCACCAGCTAAAGTGCTGTTGGGCAGACACTTCCAAAAGTGTCCCAGATTATCATAATTGTAAATCTGGTGTGGCTCAAATTTATACTGTTGCACACAATTATGGAATAATTCACTAAGCCATTCTACAGCCTCATTGTCAGCAGACACCTACCCACTAATATCCAGCTTTCTGGTGCCATGCCATCTTTAAAATTATGCAGCCACCCATCAAGGAATGTGTACTTGTCAGTTATTTTCATTTTATAACAAAAAAGTAAAGTTTTCCCATTTCAGACCCGGTGTGGCCCAGAGGGTGGGTAGAGGTATAGCTCTACTCTTCCATGACTGTGACAGTAGAAGGTGGTGAGTGGTCAGCAGCATGTCCTGGCTGCACTTTACTCCCAGGAAAGATCCAGTACCCACTTTACAGGAGGCTGGGTGAGCCCCAGGGCCAGTCTGGACAGGAGGAAATCTCCTCTCCACCAGGATTTGATCCCAGACCGTCCAGCCCATAGTCAGTCGGTATACCAACTGAGCTACCCGACCCACCTTTATCGTAAAAAACCTCAGCTTTTTCTGATTATTGTAGTCCCAGCCATGGATTTTCCTTCAGAATGGGTCACTGTAAATCATTTAAGTAGCACCTTGTCCAGTTGCACTAATTTGGGCTGTTTCATTGTCTGTCACTGCAGACAACTTTTCACACTTGTGCTTGATGCCGTAAAGGATTGTAATTGGTCCTTCAGTTTCTTTACATCATAGACAGTGGATTATCCAATATTGTGTGCTGTTACAGACACACTGCAGTTTTTGCCACTTTCAGGCCTCCTTTTTCAAGTTTCAGAGGAGTCAATTATACTACATGCTTCCTCTTGTCAGCAGCATCTGGTTTATTCATCTTGGGTTTTTTTTAAGCTTTTGTATTAGTTCATTGACTCAAAAATCCAGATAACATAAGGTAAAATCATGAAATCTTTGCTCATACTGAATGTTATCAATGCCAAAACTTTTGGACTTGGGACTGTTTTCCTCAACTACCAAAGTATCAGGATTTGTGGAGTATCAGCTGCCAGATTAAGTGAATTCTGCTGTATTACTGGATAAAAATGACTGATTTTAATCAAAAGGCAATTGAAAATATGGGCATGAGAATCATGTTAGTTAAACAGAATTCCAGAGAAGGTCATTCCTTATTCTGACAATATGAGTTCAGGGCAGAATGAAAGCATTTGAATGAAAAGTACAGTGCAGGGGTTTGTTATAATCAAGGGTGATAAAAACCATGCATAGGCCCATTTAGGCAATACTGCTGTGACTGTTTCAGCAGTTTAGGAAAGTCTACAGAGTGAGTGTGTCATTTTGTTTCTGCACATTACATTTATGAAACAATCTTGTGCACAAGAACTAACAAAGTAGGCGTATCATGGAAGTTCTTGACAGACTTGATGCACTGGTTACAACATTATGAAGTTGATGCTCTTTGAAGACCTGGAGTAATGTAGTTGATAGTGACTAGACTGCTGGTTGGATGATATGGCTTTCAGTTCCCACTGGGGGGCAAGAGTATTTTTCTTGCCCAAAACAACCAGACCAAATCTGTAGCCCACCCAACCTCCTCTTCAGTGGGTAATGGGGGGTTTCTGTCCCCAGGGTTAAAGCTGCAGGGGTCTGAAGATGTTCACTGATCTCCATCTAGTGCTGAGGCTAAGAATGAGTGAAGGTATACCTCCACTCCCCCTATGCCTTCATCGCATGCACAGTGACAACTTTTCTACTACCATAATAAGTAGAAGTGTAACCCATGCTTAATTAACATGTTATCATATATTGTTACTTGAGGATAACCTGTGAGTGTGATGTCACTAATTAAGAAAGTGTGTGCACACAGTGTAATTGTACACTCTGCACTAGTAAAGAAATTTTATGTGAAATAAGTCTTGCTGTCAATCATATGAGGAATGCAGAATTCTGAACACACTTGACAGTAAGGTTAAAACTTCCTGAAACCCTTAAACCAGAGCAAAATTTCTTTCCTATCCTAGTGCCAGTTCAGCATGATTTTATATATATATATACACCCAGTTTTTTCTGTTTCAGTGTTGTTCGTTATTTCATGGTTTTGAGTTTTATGTCCTTATTTTAACACTGCTGAGAGGGCAGTCCCCCTGCTATTGATGGTTGACTGTGTCAGAAAACTTATCAACTATTCTAGTAATTTCTTCAAAAAAATGTGGTAACCTTTCATGTTCCTAGCAAGGCTTGTTCATTCGGATTTGTGTTGAGTAGTTTCTCATGTCTTTTGTGAAAGTAGTGGTGATATTAATCTGGTAATGAGGATAGTATTCATTATAAGGATTATGCACAAATTGAACATATTTCTGATTTAATAGTGATAGTGATGGGAGTGATATTTTAAGTCATGTGTATCTAGCCCACATGTTTGTGAAAGGCAGTTGACTCAAACTATTCACCCACAAAATTTCCTTTCACTGGTGTCTGTGAATCTGCTTGCATTAATAGTGTATTAGATAGTTGTAGGTCGCTGAAACTTGTGTTAAGAACTGCATAGCTATAAAGTGTGGGTCAAGAATGAAATATGTGACATGAGAGAAAGTATATTTATTTCTAGAACTGATAATGTTGTTTGAAATAGCTCAGAAACCTACAATAAGAGCCTATTCTACTAGAAACTTTTTAATAAATACATCTGTTTTCTTTGAAACTATGTACCAAGATAAGTTTGTACTTGTTAAAAATTTACATACTTCATGTCCAATTCAAAAGATATGTTATCCAGGAGATCTGAGATTGCTGAAATTCAGAAATCATGGACACTGTTAAGGAGCTGCAGAACTGCCACCGGCTTGAAAATAGCATAGTGTTCATGAACCTGTCACTTTATAGAAAGGCGGGTTTAGTTTTAAGCTGTATATCTCCCTGAAAGTCACTTAAGTTTGTTATAATGGGTTATGAATTATGTGTGTCTAGAACATCTTTCATGTGGAATTTTGTTGTCTGTCATGGAGGTCTTGTTTCTTCTCGGGGTACGGCATTGTGTCACTGGCTGAGAGTGTGTGACATTTTAAGACAGCTGTGTGGTTTAAAAACATGAGCAGCAATCACCCATCGATGTAGTGCCATATCCCTGAAGAACAAAGACCACAACTGCACTGCTGCCAAAGCCTGAAATCTTGCGTACATATAGGATGTGGTAGTTGATGTCAGAACAGACTGATAATGACAAACTAAAAAACTGGAAAACTGTTTAGAATCGTACAGAACCTTTGTTAAGTAAGGGTACAGTTTTTGTTATGGTCTGTATTAGACAACACCTTGAAAAACGTTGGCATATGTTGGAAGAACACTCAGACGTGGCAGGAAAAATATACCACTCTCAAGTCAAACCAGCAATACTGAAATAGGTGAGTGTGTTGCAATACACTGTGAAGGCATAATGGGGTTCAGCTGGAGGGAGAAAGAGGACAGTGTCAGTTATATCCAGGTCCCATGACAATGAACTTGTTTGAAAGTAGATAAGGGGGGGTGGATATTATAAAGTGTATGTTATGTGACTAATGTAGCAAGGGTGGAATCACCTTGAATGACCAAAACCTGCAGCTCTTCTTGTAGGAAGGAAAATGATCAATGAAGTGGTATCTCAAATATGTTGGAGAATACTAAATGTGGTGGTCCATAATCCATCTGTAGCAGATTTCACTGTCTAGTACTTTTCAGACTAAATCTGGTAAAAACCACGAACACCACTTTCATATGACAAGTACCATAATTCCCATAATTTGACAAAACTTAACTGGTTCTTCAAAAGAAATTTCCCTGGAAGATCCCATTCTACTGATATGATGATGTGGCTTCAAAGAAGAAATAGTATGTTTGTATAAAATCTGTGTTAGGAGAGTTAGTTTACTAGTGTTCAGATTGTCAAGTAGCACAGTGGTGGGTTGATTCATGCTTTGCAATATCCCATTCCAAACACAAATTTTAAGGAGATGAGTTGAACCAAACATAATTAGTATATTATTAATGATGGTAATAGTTACTATGAATTCAGTACCTCATTACTAGTGCTGTTTAGTACATTAACTCAAAATTTGCAGTAAGCAGTCAAGTAGTTCAGATATTGTCAGTTTTTATGAGCACATGCACAATTCTGACATTGTGCGCAGTTTAATTTCTGCCATAGGGTAAGGAACAATCAATAAGAATTACTGGCTTTACAAGTTAAGTGTATATTCTCTACATTGTAAAGAAGTAAGACATTTCACAGAGGATTTTGAAGTCATAACTAATAGGCATATATTATTTTGCCTGTATTTGTTTTGTTTCTCAGGATTACTACCATCCCCAAAGAAACCACATGGTAGTGTGATTTGCCTATGGTGGCAGCAGTAAATAGCAGTCAGATGCATGCTCCAGTTGGCATTATAGTGTTGTATATGTCAGGAAAGAATTTGCTTCCAGATCAGATGGTAGCATTTGTTATTCTATAAAGTTGTCTTTGCATGGATTGAAGGAGATTGTGTTCAGTGTTTGGCCTATCAGCATTTGAAAAATATTTGGACTTAACCTGTATTTTTTTAACAGCTAGATTAACTTATAATGAATGAGGAATTACTGTATTTACTGCCTGCAGTGACATATGACACATGGTTGAGAGGATAAATGTATGCATGCGTTTGGTGGGGAACCCTTAGAAAAAAGACCAGTTCCAAGACCTAGGCATAGATGGAAGTGTGATTTTAAAGTGGATCTTAGGTGCATGGAAGGTTTAGACTGGATTCGTCTGGGTGGGGATAGGGACAAGTGTTAGTCTGTTGTGAACACAGTTGTATAACTTTGGGTTCAGTGCAATATGGAGAATTTCTGACTAGTTGAGGAACTGTCAGCTTCTCAAGAAGGACTGTACTATGTAGTTAGTTTAGTTAGTTGTGCGTATGCTGATGAACAGTTTGTGTTGCAACAAGTAAGTGGTGCTGGGAACTGCAGTATTGAAAACTGAAGACATTTGGGATATGACAAGTGTCGGGTGATTTGTATGTATTCATCAAGATTGTGGAGGAGCTTGCTGCCTCCAGCTTCATTGTCAAAGTAATGCAAGGAGAGTGTCTTTGGACTTACTGAGCCATGATGATAGAGGCAGTAGGTTTTTCTGCAATGTCTTAGCTGTATATAATGCTATACAACATATTATCCCAGATGATTTAAATCATCACCCTGGTGAGAAACTCAAACCTTACAGTAGTAATATTTAATGCAGCAGATCTTTACAGAGAACTTAGAAAACTGTATTCTACAATACGGTATAAGTAAATAAGACTGGTTCACACAATTTGTGACAGTATTTGATTCCACAGCATCATCAGGCAGGAGACCCTGAGAGCCGTAATGTCTTCCATTCCTCTCTGTTACATACCCTTTCCTTCCACTCTTTTCCACGAACTAGTCTTCCATCCTCCCTCACTTCATCTTGCCTCTGTTTCTTGGCTACCTCTCGGCTTTGTTGTTTCCAAATTCAAATATAAAACTTTTTTTGGGAATTCCGTTTTCTTCTGTTCTCTATACATGCTCAAACCAACGTAATCTCTCTAACCTTATTATCTCTGTTAGTGTGGGATTTTTGACCATTGCATACATTTCTTTAATGGTTAAAATTCTCCAATTTTCTTTTTCATTGTCATATACTGGGCCAAAAATTCTTCTATACACTTCCTTTCAAAAGTGTTTATTTGCTTTCTATCTCTCTTTGTTAGTATCCAGGTTTCTGATGCATATGTTAAAAGTTTTATCTATTATTGTGTTCTTTAGTCTTAATTTTGGTTTTTTATATATATTTTTATTTCAAAAAAATTTTTGTAGCATGGAGTATGTTTTGTTAGCATTTTTTGTTCTTTCTTGTAAATCTATTTGGTTTAATCCATGGTTATGAATTTCTCAAAGGAGCCTCAGGGGGAGATAAATGATGATGAAACGTGGATGTGGAAAAGGAACGTGAATATTGGAACATGGAATGTGAGAAGTTTATTCTGGTCAGGAGCACTAAACGTACTTTACCTTTAACTAGAAGATTATAATTAATGGGAGTGATTTTTAAAGTGATGAATGAAGAAATAATGCTGTACAAGAGGCTTCTTGGTTTCAGTGATTGGCTGTATGGCCTATGAGTGTTACTTGGAATAATTGAAAGAATTATGTCATTAATCATAATGGAAGTAATGTATGTGTTAAATCTGTATTGTTGCTTGTTGTTTTATATACGTCGTCCTTACATATTTATTGGTTGTGGGAGTGAACACGTAATTGGTGTGACATTGGATGGTATGATAAGTCTTTTAAATAGCACTACTTTTTCTCTGAAGCTGTTCTTCCATCATGAAAATTTTTCCCCTCTGCAGTGTTGGATCAGTATGGTGTGACTCTTTCTAGAGATGAATTTGAACTTCACATGGGCGTACCATTATCGTTTTGTTATGCTGAGGTTACAAATGGTATTAGGTCTACATATGCACCACAGTCTGTTATATTATTTTGTAGCTGAACTTACCTGAACTTTAAAGGGTCCTGCATGTTTAGAATTTACTTACATATGTCCAGTGATTTTGGAGGTCTAAATTCAAGCATTTTTACGAGTACAGGCAGGTCTTGTTATGCATCAGGGTTATGTTCCTGATAAATGTCACATAAATCGAACACAAAATTCCCATTTAAAACAGTGTATTTCGAGAGGGTTAGAGGATTGACAGCCTCATCCTATATAGTGTATAACTATACCATTAGTGGATATTTGGACCTGTGGAGTGTATCTACTGTATATACAGTGTCTGTACATTTCTATACAAATTATTTATTTATTACTAATGCAATAAAAATGTAAGGGACTCACATCCATAGTTTTTGGTATAGTTCATTTTAATAGGACTGTGGTAGTCTTGCTACACATTCACTTTAGTTCCTGACTTAGCATTTTCTGTAATTCTGTCAGCATTATCACAAATTGTATGTACACTACTATGAGTGAGTTTAACATTACGGCATATGTCAACAATTCGTTCACCTTTTTCAAGTCAGTGTATTACAACTAATTTCTCTTTACTACTGATTGTCTCTTGCCAGTTTTTCACTTGGATTGCACTAGGTGATGTAGATTTATTTTTCTCACTCATTTTGGTAACAAAATCCAATTTTGTTGAGAGGGAAGTACATCAGCCACATGATGATACCACCAATGTAATTAGTCCACACACATGACTGATGGCATGACAGTGACATCACTTTATGCCAGCCTCTAACACAAGAGAAGAGCCTCCAGGGATCATCTCTGCCAGATGACATTAACCTTTAGGCACCATGCATCCTATATATAGGACAGACTTACAGCTAGTCCCCAGTTTACGCTTTTTATGTATTCAGTCAACAAATATATTTAATTACAAATATATTTAATTTTTTTTTTTTACTTTCTCTCACCATCTTCGTTCATTCCTCCACAAAATGTCGTGTATTTCTTAATGTTACACTTCTTGGTTCATAAAATATTCACATTTTACATAAATGATGTGCTAAACTGTAAATGCCCAGCTCCAGGGCCAAGGGGTTAAACTGAAAATTACTGCATTGGCATTAAGGTCTTCAGTAGTCATCCCTCCAACATTAAAAACTTCTGTCATAACCCAAAATAATTTAAAAGACCCTTATAAAATTTCTGTACAAATTCCTTTTATTCATTAAATGTATACTTTAATGTTTGTAAAAGAAAAATTATAGATAGCCAGTCATCCTATATGTGATAAGTCTGTATTGGACTACCTCATTGTTTTAATTAATCAGTAATTTTATGTGTTTTCCTTTTATGTTTTCATACTTTTATATATCTTGTCATGCATTCAAAGTTTTATCTTTCCTTCATATAAATTTGTTATAATGTATTCATTGAAATCTTTCTTTATAATTGTTTTGTGTGTGCATTCAACTCAGATATGTTCTGTATTCAGTAGGTTTTCCTACCTTTTTGGATTGATTTGGACGTAAATAAATAAATAAATCATGTATCGATGCCAGATTGTGTTAAACTGAAAATTATGGCAAAAAGTGGTATAAATTTCAAGTTTCATTAAAACAAAATTGCACAAAAGGAAATCATGTGAAACAAGACCTGCCTATATATATATATATATATATATATACACAC
>Ga0209755_10003391_pt1 | contig 20043 bp, 15 predicted proteins | sample TergutCo191P1_FD_187301 | JGI IMG/M metagenome (GOLD analysis project Ga0209755, IMG submission 187301) | Cornitermes sp. P1 segment gut microbial communities from Petit-Saut dam, French Guiana - Co191P1 (SPAdes) (version 2) | ecosystem: Host-associated > Arthropoda: Insects > Digestive system...
CTCCAGCCGCTCGCCTGCTGAGATTGTGGGTTCGAATCCCGCCTAGGGCATGGATGTTTGTCTGTTGTGAGCATTGTGTGTTGTCAGGTAGGGGTCTCTGCGACGAGCTGATCACTCGTCCACAGGAGTCCTACCGACTGTGGTGAGTCGTTGTGTGTGTTCTCTAAACCTCGAGAATGGGGAGGCCATGGCCCACGTTAGGCCTTAGCGCCACAAAAAAAAAAAAAACGCGCTTGTACAGTTATCCGTGTTGTAGGGCTATGCAGCGTGTCCAGTAGCAGGTCGCTACAGAAACCCCTGTAGCAGCAGAACAGAATGTGTTTTACTTTCTTTTTGTTCTGTGTTGTTACATGATGGTCACCGTGGACAAGCCTGTACAAGTTTGTGCATTTAGGCTTTGTGCCATACAATTCAGTAGGGTGCATATTTTGTTCTGTCAATCTGTTGTGTTCTCTTGAAACATCTTTTACTTTGCTGCCATGTTGTTTTCTTTAAGAATTTCCCTAATGGATGCCCGCATCGCTTCGTTTACGTTGCAAAAGTTGTGGCTGAATGCTGTGTGGGCTCTGCATTTTGTACTTTGCTGCTGCCTGATAGGCTGCGTAAAGTTACCATGATGAATAAGATTTGCATTACGATGGAACGGAATGGTCTGGAACAGCGTTCGGGCACATTTTAGCTCAAAGGCCAATGTGCATGTTATTAACCTTTTGGCGCCGGAATTATTTTTTTAATTTTAGCACATCCTGTATATAAAATGTGAATAATACAGGAACCAAATATGTTAGAATTATGAAACAAACTGCATTTTGAAGAGAAAAAAGCGGAGAGTATATACCATGTTTAAAGTATTTAGTGCCTATATTTGTTGAATAAATATATAAAATGCAACGCTTAGAGGTTAGCGGTGCGGTACGACCCCTATATGAGTCGTTAAGCGTCAAAGGGTTAATATCTTGTGCAGGCATGCGGTGAATCATAAGCGGAGCATCTCTTTTGTTTATTTCAGTTGTACATTTTGTGGTCGCAAGTTACAGCTTTACATTTTGTTCCTGATCTGTGATAAATTATTTAATTCTTACTCACGTCAGTTACCCATATAATCAGTCGAATTTTCAGTCAAATAATTGGCGCAGTAGAGGAGTTCTACGTCAGAAACCAGCAGTCGCTCAGATATTCAAGAAATTCGCCACCCTTTTGGAACGCGTGCGTTCGTTTCGGTGTTTATAGGGCCCTTCCATTGGTCTCTGTCCCAAATTAGTTGAATGCAATGCATATTATCAAATCGTATTTTCTTAATATTTAGGCATAACCTAGTCCTGGTAGTTTTGCTCAAAATACAAATTAAGAAGCGTCTCTGTGTGCAATTGTCTATGCTCCGGTTACTGCCTTCCACTCAGACTCAACTTTCCTCAGCACCCTGTTGTCACACAGCTTCATTACAGCGTTTATTTTCTCTTAGAGCAAGATGCTGATTTTCACACCTGAAATAATGAATAAACCAACACGTGACTGAAAATAATTTTGTTTTGAAGACCACGTAAAACTGCACTCGTAGAATCAAGATTGTGCCATTTATTTCTTGTCTCGGTTTTTTTTTTATCTCCAGACGAATTAAAAGTGTGCTTTATTTGAGGTTCTTACAGCGGATGTAGCAACACAGTACTGCAAGAATAAGGACACGTTCACTGCGTACGGTAGGAGATCATGGCCATCATTATTTGCACTGACAGAACAAAAAGGCAGAGGACCTTGATTCGTATGTGTTAATTACTGACGCTGTGTGAACACCAGTCGTCATTTTGAGTCTAACGAGATGGATGCTTACATGCCGTAAAGTCGGCCGGGAATGGGCCGTTACGTATTTTAAGAAATTTCCCTGCAAGTACTGTAGTTGTAGACAACCACGAAGAGCGTCAGTCAAGTGGGTAATGAACTGTCGGGTTTCATAAAATATGGAGAACTTCTAGACTGCCTGTGAAACGCTAGCTCCTCAGGAAGGACTGTTCTTCATGGAACTAGTTTAGTTACCTAGTCAGTTAGTTAGTTGGAGCGACGATGCGTTACGAAGAACTAAAGAAAAGCACGAATTCGGTACGGATGTTCGTGCATTGGAATATTCTTATAATTTTGTAAATTACTTCACCTGCAGCAGCAGTGAATTGATGGAGGTTTGAAGCGATCGCTCGACTCTGACGCTTGACACGGTTTGGCTATGCTGGATTTTTAACATGACCCTGCCGCATTCAGTACGCTGATCGTATATCTGATCTGGAAAAAGCAAGACAGCTGTTGCATTTCGGATTATGGGAAGTGTTACTTTGTTACTGCGATTTTTGGCTGACACAATGACACTTTGTAAGAACAGACATCTTTCAGCTTCTTCAGTTTACATACGAATAGAATTCGCGCTTCTGTATAGTCCGATTTAAAAATGATTTCACAAAACATTTTCTGGATGGATGATGTGCTCGTGGTAGCAAGACTGTATGGAACTGAGCCATTTTCTGGATGGATGATGTGCTCGTGGTAGCAAGACTGTATGGAACTGAGCCATTTTCTGGGTGGATGATGTGCTCGTGGTAGCAAGACTGTATGAAACTGAGCCATTTTTTGGGTGGATGATGTGCTCGTGGTAGCAAGACTGTATGGAACTGAGACATTTTCTGGGTGGATGATGTGCTCGTGGTAGCAAGACTCTGTAGAACTGAGCCCTTTTCTGGATGGATAATGTGCTCGTGGTGGCAAGACTGTATGGAACTGAGCAATTTTCTGGATGGATGGTGTGCTCGTGGTAGCAAGACTGTATGGAACTGAGCCATTTTTTGGATGGATGATGTGCTCGTGGTAGCAAGACTCTGTAGAACTGAGCCCTTTTCTGGATGGATAATGTGCTCGTGGTAGCAAGACTGTATGGAACTGAGCCATTTTCTGGATGGATGATGTGCTCGTGGTAGCAAGACTCTGTGGAACTGAGCCCCTTTCTGGATGGAAGATGTTCTCGTTTTTAGCAAGACTCTGTGGAACTGAGCCCCTTTCTGGATGAATGATGTGCTCGTGGTAACAAGACTCTATGGAACTGAGCCCTTATGAAGCTGATTGTCAGTGTTGCAGAAAATCCCTATTTTTCTTAAGTGGGATTTGAAGGTTTCACGACGGTGACTGAAATGTAGTCTTCTGGGGTGTGATGCCGTGCAGTATAGTTCAAATGTACCGATGTTGCCTCGTTAGTCATGGTAGAAGGCGGAGACTGAGGCAGTACGTTCATCCTAAACGTCGACAGTGATGCACGAAACCACGCGACGTCGCAACGACGAAATAATGCTTCACTACGCGTATTTTCCTGACGACACTGTAATTACACAGTTCCTAACCCTCGTGATGGAGTACACAACACTTCCAAATGTAGGTTGCTATTTAACATGCTCCAAAATGCGTGTGCGTTATATCGTGAAAGTGTGGTGCAGAACTCTGCTTCCATACGCACGGTGCTTCCAGCTGAAAGAATATTTCCCACTTCAGGAGATCGTAGACGCAACAGACAGACGAGAGAGTAGGCAGTCTGATACACGGAAGCAGCTGTCGTACATTTTTCCGCTTCGCTTGAAAATTTCTTGCAAGGGTTATATTTAATCTTTCGCCGACATAAATTTATTTTCATATGACTGCGAATTTGAGCGGAGTTTGAACGTCAAGCAGAATTTTAATCTTCTCGAATGATTAATCGCAACACATTATCGATTTATCACATATATACGAATACGATAAATTCCTCAGTAACGTGTTTATATTAATTTGTTGCAGATGGATTTTAATGGCACACTGACAGTGTCCGGTCGGAGATGAATTTCTGCCACGGACACATTTCTTGCGTTCAAATGTCGAATAACTGTATTACTCTCCGCTCATACCACTGTTCCATTCGACTTGTGTTCGGTTGAGTCTTGTGACCAGTTGGTGGTATATGGCAGCCGAATCAACCTTCAATATCAGTACGCTTTCCCTTGATATGACGGGAGTCAGCGTAGATTATTTAACTACGAAACTATGCATAATGCAAACTTATTTTCTGACCGATCCTCTTAAATAGTGTCTTAATGCTTGGTCATTTTGCTTATGCCAGTAATTCTGTATCCTCTTAGAGTTTAAACCCAAGCGAAGATGATTCATTCCTGCACGCCCCTTGTTTATGACAGTGAGAACGCAGTATCATAAAGTACGATACTTGGCAGTTCGAACGACATGAGCTGCTATTTGGAAATACCTGTTCGTGTATGTAAATAATTTTTGCTAAGAACAGAAGAAGGGAAAACCCCGGAAGAAAGCTGTGAACCGGCCAGGACGCTGGGGCAATCTTCAAACCTAGATGTACAGTAACCTTAGAACGGTTGCTTGAATTCGGCCTTTGATTTAAATACGTAGAAAATTCAACGTCGTAAATTTTGTGCATATTATGTATCTTGCCATCACATTCTCATTCATTACGGCTGTTTTATTCCTGGACTGACAGACTGTAAGGATGAGGTTAGTAGCATTGCCGTGACTTCCACGAAGCCGCCATTCGCTTGATACTACGTGACTGACAGCATGTTAGCACCGTATTATGCGAGAGGTCGATGCGGAAATGGACAGAATAATCCAATTCTTTATGTGTCTAAAAAAAAAAGAAGTTCTTCCCTTGTACTTTTAATAACATTTTATGGTACACTTTACGTACTCGATTTCTCAGTATGAATTTTTTCTGGTTACTAGTTATTTGTACCATACTGTTTGGTTTTTTTTTATCGAACTTTGTTATTTCTTATTTTTCTTCGTGTGCAGCGTTGTACAAATCACATTTAGCAGGACAACTTTTACTCCGAATGTTGTATGCATATTCATCTATTATTTAAGAATACCGTGCGAGCAGTTTCTGATTGGTGGATAGTGAAGCTGAGAGTGACAACGATATCGTGCCCTATTAGAAATTCGTATATTTGATTAAATTGGAGTACTTCTAACTTCCTGCCACGCAGTTGTGTGACAAATGAATTGCATTAAATACAACCATTACATATGAAATTTTGATTTACATATTACATAGATAATTTGTTGGCCACATCTCAATAAAATCAACAGTTAATGATAACAGTAGATAAGCAGTGGTAGCCATTAGGTATATTCTGTAGTTCCATAACCAAAAACACGCTTTGTTATAGCAATGGCTGCCTACATTAGATGCCAACGACGCTTCACAAGTAAGAGTTTAAGTTACTGTGACTACTGTCACTTTCATAGTAATCATTTTTATTAATACTGCTGACAGTTTTGTTTTTAATTGTAGCAGAGAATGTGATTGACATTCATTTGTATTCAGTAGAGTTTATTGTATTGAAGTTAAATGAAATGGAAATAATTAGGATGTATGAACCTCTAGTCCCATTTCCACATTTTTTGAATAAGAAGAAAGTTTGATGTTAAACTTAACCTCAAACAAAAATATCACAGAATATGAATGTTCTTACAGAAGCTTATATTTCCTCTGATCCCGTCCGTTTGTATTGCGAGAGAGAGACATAGAGCAGTACCTCAATTTGGTCAGCAACTTGTCTTAACCATTGTCGTGTACTTCCGAATAATGCACAGATCATGGATCGTATAAAGCTTATAAATGTCCAACAGGCGGCAACTGTGTGGATTTCTACAAAAATATAAAGAGAAAATTACACAGAACCATTGCTACCAATTGGTTTAACAAAATGTATCAGTTAAACCCCTTGACTCCAAAATATATAAATGGCACTGTCAATCTGGTGTGCTTTTGTTGGTACCATTATTGTATATATTCAAATAATGCCTGAATCATGGATCACACAAAACTTATCCTAACCTCTTCATTAGTTCCCTATGGTCAGACCTACCCTACATATAGTGTGTTATTCAGAATTTGTTATGTTGACTTTCAGGTTATGCAGCCAGAAAATGTAGTTTACAAAATTATTTGAGCCCTGTAGATAAAATTATTGCATCTTGCAAAGGAGGACAATGCTACTCGACAATATTAAGGTAGTTTCCTCCACTGCCACTGCTTCTAGCCCTGTATGGGTATTTAGAAGAGGAAAGGCAAATGTGTTACAGCAGATTTCATGATATTAGATGTGGTATTTCCTTGAGTATGTTAGCCATTACACTAGATCTGATCTTCTACAAATAAAATAATACAATCCAATAGTTTCTTCCCTCATTGCATCTTCCAATGTATTGTCTTGAGTAGAGCATTGGAAACAGGCTGCATGATACAGCATTATTTACTTTTGTTGAGTACCATACTAAACCATTCCTGCCCTGTTCAGACCCACAGGTTTTTTTTTTTATTTTTTATTTTTATGTACGATTCCATCAGTATTTGTTGATGATCAAAAGGTTGCATATTTAACTATTGTTCTGAAGCAGCTATATTAGGACGTCTATGAAAATGTGACAGAGACCAACAAATAGAGACATTACTAGCAAACCTTGTGTGTGGGTCTGCAAGTGAATATTTTAAAGGTAAAATTTTGGTTTCTGTTCATATCACATATAGGTCTACTTCACTGGTAAGTAAGTCAATGCCCATTTGATTCAAAATTCTAGTGCCTTTATGTATGACATTCTTAAACATGTAGGTCTATGGATACAATTTCGGTTTTTGTTCCCTTCACAGCTAAAATATATGAATGTCTTTAAGTGCATATTCAGCTTTAACATGTGTCTTGATGTTTCTATTGGATTCCTATGTTCGTATGGGCCATTACAGATTTCTTCTTCCTGTTCTGATCATTGTGCTACCATAGACCTTTTCATCTACATAACCTTAACTGGTGATACCAACATATTAAAATAACCAAATGACAGTATAATTAAGGTTCTGCTGTGTATATTAAAAATACTTTAGAAATTATTCTTTTTGTAGGAAAATTAATTCACTTTGTCTTACAAAATCTAGCTCGTCATTTTAACTTTAAATATTTGTATCTTTTGCTGATTTAAAAATTGTTTCCTCGAAGTCTAATCATACTGACAGTGTATGAAAATGAAACATATTGGTATCTACCAGTTATCCTTCTGTACTTGGTGTGTTTTTGAGTTTAATTTTTTATGAAATTATGACTAGATCTCAGTCTAGATCTCTGAAATATATTACTTACTGAGCTAGTACACATATCCTTCAGTTATTAGTTAGTGAGCTGGTACAGTACACATGTCCTTCAGACTTCACCCCCCTGATTACAAGGCCCAAATTATTATATATATTTTTTATCTTTATTGATTTATGGCATTCATAGTTCATTTTAAACTGTACATTGATGGGCACCAACCAATCACATTTCCTGTAAGGTGGCACATTACCCAGCGCCATTAGATACAAATGCATGTGGCAGTCAGACTTTATTCTTCCTGAATATAATGTTGTGTTGACGAGTTGCAATATTTATTTGCTTGCAATCATGTTTTCTTTTGTGAATGCAGGCAAGTCACCATTCTTCCCTGGGCTGGAGGAACAAGCTGCATTACTAGAAGATCCTGCTTCACACCTGGTAGATGGCCAAGTGCTGCCACAACCTGCACCACCACTGAGCTCTCCTTCACGCTCATCTCCACATAGCCAGGGTTCAGAAACTGGAGAGCGCTATTCCAGGAAGGTCTTTGTTGGTGGGCTGCCTCCTGATATAGATGAAGGTATGTTAGTTGAAGCAGCTATATATATATGGACATTTTTTATACTTAATAGCTGTCTATGAAAAAATATGAACTAGTCCATCATATTGATGTCACATCTCCCTGCTACATATTCTAAAAGGTTTTTTGTTTTATTTAGTTAACTTGTTTAGAACCTTGAATGAACGCCTGTACTTAGTTGTGTGCTGGTGGACAACAAATGCTTTTGAGCCATTTCACCAAGCCAGTTGATGATGACAGTGTAAGCTCCTGTGGGAGGTGTAGGGTGTGCCTTTTTATGTTTGAAGTTTGAATACATAAAAGCTGAGTGCATTTATTTTTTTATGCTATAGTACAGGCTATGGATCTGTCGTAAGACAGATGACAGTATGAATGAATGAGTGAATGAATGAATGAGTAAATTCCATCTAGTCTTGCTGCTGCATAACATAGCTTGCATTATTCTTTTAAGATGCCTACAGATGTTATGGTATTAATACCATAATATGCAAGTCATGTACATTTTATAAGAACTGTGTGATTTACTCCTTTAGGATGGTTGTCATAAATTTATGTTTTGCTGATGATGCTGTTCATAACTGGGTGCCATACTGGTACACTTTCTTTTGAAACCAGTCTGGCCAACTGCCATACGTGTTACAACATTTTTAACATTTTTGTGCCAAGTGGCATGTGTACATTACTTTTACACATGTGTACCTTCAAATTCCACACCTGTGTTTTGTTATTCTCTAACTTTCAGGCTGGGCACCATGTTGGTATATTGTGCCTGTTATACATTTTGTTTTGTACCTTGGGCCACAGTGGTACAGTGTTACATATTTTTGCATATTTCACATTTATATAGTTTTTTTAAATTGTCAGTTATTGTAAAACAAAGGAAAATGCCTGAAAGAAACATTTATTCAAATAAGGAATTGTTTAATGTGACAGTATGTCTTCTGTTTTTGTGTAATGCATTAGAAATATTTCAATTTCAAGGTAGTGTTTATGCCTGTGATGTTGATGTATTAAGTAGTGGCAATGAAGTTTGTTCATCACTTGGATGTTTATGCATATAAATCCAGTGTGTATACCATACAAAATTTTATAAAAAATTGCATAGATTACTTAAACTTTTGTGTGCTGTTTAAATAAGGGATGGATAATTCTTTTTACGTAAAAAAAGACTTTAAATGAAATGAATAATCTCTGCAAGATCTCAGATTCTTACAGCAGTGTCAGGAACCACTCACCTTATTACACACAAGCCCAGCTCAAAATACTTGAATGCTTGTGAATAATCTGTGTGACATTAGCCAAACATCTGTGCAGGTGTTATATTTGTGAGTTAATTGCTTGCAAGTATGTAATTTTTATTATTAATCCCAAATAAAATAAATGTAATCTGAATTTCAGATAGTAAAAGGAGGTAATCAGAGCAATCATTCATGAGGGGTACTTCTGCATTAAGTCTGTTCACTGTATTAATGCGTAGTGGATAGCGCCATACTTACACAGAGGTTTACTCAAAAATGTATGATAAATCAGTATATGAAGTCAACAGAAATACTGAACAGAATATTTAATATAGCATGGTTTGGCAAGCCTGTTCATACTCATGTTTCCCTTCTAATGTTCTTCATTCAGTACTGATCAGAATTTACAGTCATTTGTGTCAGTGCAGTTGTACAGAATTTCCCAATCCTGTGTTTTTGTTGTTGCCTCAACAGTACTTGCTGTAGCTAAATATGCTTGTATTACTTTTTTTCTGTTGTCATGTTCTTCGAAGCCATGAGTGTTTACCCATACCATACGATTACAGTTGAGGTATGTGCCATTGTGCAGAAAAATTATTGTTGCTACACAATTAAAAGGCATTTACTTGAGTGTGTTTCAAGTACATAAAATATTCAGAATTTCAATTGTCATTGTTTTGTTTGCAGATGAAATCACAGCTAGTTTTCGTCGGTTTGGTCCTTTGGTGGTTGATTGGCCCCATAAGGCTGAAAGCAAGTCCTATTTCCCTCCTAAGGGATATGCCTTCCTGTTGTTTCAGGTAAAGTGAAACTACATACAGATTTGATTATTCAGCTGGTTGTCTGTTAAAATATAATATAAGGAAATGTGATTTTAGTGTTAGTGATGTGGTTTATCTGAGTACTGTATTATATGCATCAACCATCTTGATTAGAGAAGTAGTGATATTTAAAAAAACTATTGTATTAATGGTCCCTTGTTACTGCAGTGTTTCATATTTTGTAGTTTTGACTGAAGAGCTGGTTTCCAGGTAGCTGTTTATGTATGGATGAGGCAGTTATGCACAGCCAACAAGGGGAAGGCATCTGGCTGGCTTCATGGGCATAGGACTGACAACCCTTTAGAGAGAGTAAAATATTCTGTGCTATGAAATGTTTAAAAAGGCATTGAAATTAGACAGATGCTTCAGGAATGACTTGGCCAGCATATGAATGAGATTGAATTTATTGGTAATATGTGTATGTATAGGATAAGTGCTTTGGGATTGTTGTTTTTTATAACAGCACAGTTTGCTTATACAGTTGGCCTCACTTAAGGCTGTGAATGTTTTCCTGTTAGAACAACATACACCGAATTCTATGTTTGTCAGACATGCTGTGATGTGCTCCAGTTTCCAGTTCGGGTATTAGTAGTTGGTGGTCTTCTGAGTTTTGACAGTTTGTAGGATCGTAAGTTGATCGTGATGTTCATCTGAAATGTCAGCATCAACTTATAATTATACTCAGTGGTACAAACCAGAAGATTGTCGTTTGAACACTACCCACTGTAAAAATCTGAGCAACCAACGAATCTTTGAGTAACTTTCAACTGATCACACTGTAATATTTAATATACTGTCCAAAACTGTACAGAATATTGGCGTTTTGATTCAACTGTTAAGGGACTGTGCTCACTATGTCCACCAGTCATGGCAGTTCAGATCTGCAAACCATAGGAGAATGGCATGAATTGTTTGTGATGTTATCTCACAGCACACAGTGACATTTTGGTCTTTAAGATAATCAACACCACATTTTTTGAAGTCTGCATGTTTTCAGACTTTCATAGTGCCTGTATTTATGAATTATGATGGATTGAACATACTGATGTCAGGCTACAGATTGATCCAGTAGAAAGTAAGGGGGTTTTGTATGATGACATCACCTCCGTAAGGTTCATTGACTAGTACAAAAACAGTAGGCGAAAGACGTGGAGGTATGAAGTGGCATGTAGAGACTTGAAACTGATTTCCAGGCCTCCTCAATGTTGATTTGTCAGAACTCTGATGCAGCTCATGTTTGAGATTTTAGGCTTAGGTTATGGACGTGTCTAATTGTTGTTGTTGACCATGAAGCATGAGTATTTCTGTTACCTCGAAGAAAACTTACATATGTATCTGTCTTCAAGCTTTACAGCACCAAAATTTGGTTTTGTGAGATTCATATATTGAACACCAGCATTTTAAAGTAACTCTGTCCCCATCATCAGAGTTTTGACCTCATGTTCAAAACCCAGATAATGGAATGTAATTGGTCCCTGAAACACTGATATTTGAACCACCTGCTATGGCTTGTCAGTCTAAGAAGATTTTGTTGAAGCAAATAGAGGGTTAAACTGAAAGAACCTAAACATTTGAGTGACTTGTACCATCTGTGTTGTGTGATTGAGTGGTTTCAAGCTTGTATCTGTCTCTTTTCCTAATGGTTTAAAACCAAGTAGTACATTAAACCTAAGTTTCAAAATCTTCCTTACCTTGACACTGATGGGAGTTTTTTGAATACACTTCAGGATGAGGGCTCAGTGCAGCAGCTGATTGATGCGTGCATTCAGGATGATGACAAGCTCTACCTGTGTGTCTCCTCACCGACAATAAAAGATAAACCTGTACAGATCCGACCTTGGCGACTGTCTGATGCTGACTTTGTGCTGGATGCTTCCATGCCACTTGATCCACGCAAAACCGTGTTTGTGGGTGGAGTGCCACGCCCTCTCAAAGCAGGTCAGTTGTGTTAAACACAAAAATTGTATAATGAAAACCGTTGCAAGATATAATTTAAGTGCATTGATTATTATCATAATGACAAAAATGTATACCTCCAAAGGAACTTAAATGTTCTTCGTTATTGTCATGGTGGTCCATTTTCATTGAGAGAGTGTTCGTGTACAAATAGCAAAAAGTTTCAATATATCCTAGGTTCTTTGTGCACCCTGTATGTGTGTGTGTGTGTAAGTTATTGATACTGGTGGTTTATGTTTCTGATCCATTGTTTCAAGACTTTTTCATCACCATCATCATCATCATCATCATCATCATCATCATCATCCTGATCCTCACAGTTACTAGAGTGTGTGTCCCATCAGAGTTTCATGCCATCTCTTCAGTGGTGTATAAATGTAACTTCCTCCTACGTCTGTCTTGTAAAATTTTTCTGTTGTGTTGCTTCATTCTTCCATACATTTCCCTTTTTTTGGTAATTTTACGTTTTTTTTTAAATTAGCTGAATTTGGTGAACTGTCCTTGTGGGGAGAAGTATTTTTGGCTTACTTTACTTACTTCTTGGGGAAGTCACATGGAATCAGTAATTGTGTATGGCTCACATCTGCTGCTTTGCAGCATTCACCTAGTAACCTTAAAGGTCACTGATTTTTATTTACTGAGAGAACAAGTAATGTCATACATGACTTTGTTCACAGTGGAGTTGGCGATGATCATGGATCGTTTATATGGTGGTGTATGCTATGCTGGTATTGACACTGACCCTGAATTGAAATACCCAAAAGGAGCTGGCCGAGTAGCATTCAGCAATCAACAGAGCTACATTGCAGCCATTAGTGCTCGTTTTGTGCAGCTGCAGCATGGTGATATAGATAAGAGGGTAAGTTTGCTTCTACATTTCTAAAGTTTCTTGTTCATCAGGCGCTCTGACTCTGTCATCTACTTAAACATTTAAGAGGATAATCACACTACAGATATGATGTTTGTTTTTCATTAATGTTAAGTATATCAAAATATGCTGCAGAGAAAAGTTGCAGTTCTTATTGTGATATATGTTGTGTGTTAGTTACCAGTTTTGTGTACCTTAAGACAAGGGCATTTTGTGAAATTTTATGTGTATTTTACCATGAAATAAAACGTTTCACCCTTACACAGCAGAAGTGATGTGTCATTTTATAAACCAGTTACCTTATGTTTATTTACCACAAGGTGGAGGTTAAACCATATGTGCTGGATGATCAGATGTGTGATGAGTGCCAGGGTCAACGCTGTGGCGGCAAATTTGCTCCTTTTTTCTGTGCTAATGTGACTTGCCTTCAGGTTAGTATCATTCCTCTTGCTGTAGGCCCTAATATTTGATAATATTGGGTGAACAGAGAAGGCTTTCTCAGTACGGGTCATAACCTGACGGAAACAAATTGATTGGTGATTATGCTGTGTTAGCAGTTAAAAATTCATTTATTGGATATATTTTGTGTTTAGTGTTTTTGTGAAGTTCACTTTGTAGTGTACATTATGAAATGTGAGTGTGCAGGGATTCAGAACCATGTTGGAGCAACTTGTGCCTCTGTGAACTTTTAAACTTTATTGTATTTAAGGGGACTCAGGTATGAAAAAATGCTTCCATTACAGGAAGTATTTTTATTTTATGATAAGATCCGTTAGTTTTGTTGTGCTGGTGATACATACATATACTTCCTAGTAATGTGCACAAAAAAGCATATTGTAAACAGCGGTTTTCATATTTGGTCTGGTTTTCACCGTTAATGTGTTGTATGTTATATCGCCAAAATTACCTCTTAATGTTTATTCTGTGGACACTAAACTTTCCTGGGCAGGGAAAGAAGCAGTTGGGCTGAAACATGTCAGTGAAATTACAAGCAGATAAACCAAGCAAAGTCCAAACACCAGTTTCAAAAGAAAATATGCATACATATACACATGTGTGTACACACATATATGCATTCATGCATTTAATGGAATAATAAGTGTGTCGTAAAGACAGTAGGATGTGGAACAAGTCATGAATTCTCATATACATATTTACAATGTAGAACATCATAGACATTTTATATAAATATTATAAATCATCTTTACACACAAAAAATTTGTCTGCAAAGTAAAAGGAGTGTGTATGTAGGTATTTTCTTAAGGCTGATTTAAATTTTGCCTTGTCATTCTTGGGGACTGTCACACTAGATGGTAAACTGTTGAAAATTTTTATGCCAGCATAGAATGTACATTTTTTAACACAAGATAGGATGGCATTTGGTCTATGAAGATGTTGCTTATACCTTGTATTAATGTTGTTTATAGATGAATTTGTTTGAAAAATTTCCTGATTATTAATAATGAAGATATGAAAGAATGGTTATGAAAGACAATGGGAGGGAAAGGTTTGTAGATAAACAGTAAGTCCCCATTTGTGTTTCTCTGGGAAGGCAGACTGTTGGAACAAAACCTCCAAACAGGAGAATAAGAAATGGGAGTTCAAATATTTGGTAAAATTTCAGTGGCAAGTACCCAGAAAAAAAAAGGTTTCTCTTGCAGTATGCATGTATGCACTTACTGTGTACTGCTTCAGTCATTGGGAATGATGGCTGCAAAACTGACTGAGCTATATGCATTAAATTTCTTATTATTGCCAATAAATTGAAACTGTGGTAACCATGCTGTTAGTCATAGTGATGACTTTCTGTTTTGTTTTGCGTGATATCATTTAATACACATTTATTTTGGTTTACAGACATAAAAATATTTGTGCATGTAATAAGTGTAGATACATTTATAATTGCAGTACTATTGTGAACACTGCTGGGCTACCATTCATTCCCGGCCAGGACGTGAGTTTCATAAACCACTGGTGAAGGAAGGGGCAGATCGGCCACGAGCTGTGCCATTCCGTTGGTGTTAACGTTGGAGCGGTTTAGCTCAGTAACGATCGAACGGCCCTGGAGACAGTAATTTGACAGCCTGGGAAGATGGGTGGTGTGGCACTGACATCCATCATTTCACTGCACTTACCACTGATGCAGTAGCAAGTCATCACGGGGCATTCATCAGAACGTGGCAACTAGGAAATTTGATAGCAAGTACATCATTTTATCGCCTCAAACCACCATCACGATAACAACTGTAGGCTAGCTGTTTTCATCGCTGTTTATATATATCTAGTACATAATTATATAGTAATATATATCTATAAATATATGGTATGTAACCACACATTCTTAAAATATCTTTTTTAAAGAATGAAACCTTCAAAATGTAGCGCGATCGAGCAGATTGTCCGTTAGATAAATTACTCTTTTTAATTACTCTCTGGTTCGCATGAGACAAATTAAAATCCCTGTTGCGGCCACCGATGATGGTATCGTATGTACGTAGCAGTTGTAACGATGTGATTTCTTAGCATCTCTGCCAATACTTTAAACAGAATTTTTGTCAATTTTCAGGGTATTTGTAAATATACATTAATAGTTCAATCTACTTTTGTATTGAGCGTACAAAGCATGTCACAAGGCATATAATGAACAAGCTTGCCGTTTTCCAGTCTCCTCCATATTTTCCCTTGATCCCGTAATTTTCGTACGTTCTTGGTGTAAATAGTCGTTGTAAAAATACCGGTAGTTATTCAGTATATTAATTTGTTTCATAATGAGAAGTGTATCTTCCATATTTATTTTTTGGGTCTCGTTTTTGTACATAATGAATTTTTGCCACTGTCAAATATCTGCCACTACAACGTCTTGTATTGCTAATGAAGAACTAACTCATAGTCAGTTGGTTGCAAGGTTGCAGCCTGCAACACACTTTTGATACATTTCCTAGGTAATGAACTACTGAACTTACACATTGATTATAATGTTTGTACTCTCTTAACCAAAAGCATTGGCAGAGAATCTAAAAAAATTAAAAACTTTTGTAGCTTTGTTGTGCACACGCATTTTATAAAAAGTACATATGTCATAAATTGATCTGTATATTTGTCTCGGCTTTTCGTCATCCAATCATCCTTTGAGAATGCTAACTTGTTACCCCTATTTTAAAATTTTCTATTGGTCAAGTGATAGTGACGCTTAACTAAGAAACAAAGTCTGCCTTGCAGTAAAATTGTCTCTTGACCATTCTGACAGAATTCAATCCATACTGAGCATTATGTAGTTGTTTGCCTCTTGGCTCACTTTTATCATGAAAATATAAAATAGTCTATATTTTAGATGTCATCCCATAGCTATTGCTCAGGCTGTTCCTTCTCAGTCTGTTGTAGACAATGTACCATATGCATATTATAACTTAACGTAATGTATTGTAGGTTTACTCATGCAACCTGTACCTTCTTGTTGGAGACTGGTATAGTGCAGTAGGGGAGGACCTACTTTGTATCATCAGTTTAATTCTGGCATAGATATGCAGTGTACACCCGTGTATGTTTGCTCATAATTTGCTATTTCAGACAGATGTGATATGTCATTTATACATGATGGTCTAGATAGATGTCATGTCTTGTGTCAGACACGGGGTCACCATTTTATTCACTTGACTAGAACCTCATTGTTTCCAATCTGCGTGCGTGTCTTACCACAGCTGGCAGTAAACAGCATTTTGTGTCATGTCACTTGACTTAGCCGAGCTAAATGTTGAGTACATGTGCTTTCCCTCCTGCAAAAGAAATAAAGCAAGGACGGAGGGCAGGACTTTCCCAATATTTTACTTGGTCCTCCATTTTCTCGTGTCATTCAACCTGTGCGTGCTTGTTTTATACAGGAGGTGTTAGGTGTAAAGGGCACTTTACATAAAAAAGCCCACCTTCTTGTAATCTGTGTGATAAGAAGTGTAGGTACTTTGCACGACTGTAGTCTTTTTCAATAGATTTGTATTTTTGAGTGTTAAAGTTTTTTATACAGCTGTTGTTATCTTAGTTAAGGGCATGATGTAAACATGTGCAAAGAGAAACTCAGAGAGGCCCGGCAGGTACATATTTAACCCTTTAGTTCTCTGCTTTTCTTTCCCATTTAAAATTTATGGTTCCTTGTGCAGGTGGATGAGATTCAAATGGGCCTGGCCAGTATTAGGGCAAAGCCTCCACAGGTGGCAGTACCCCTCCTGGTGGCTGGCTGGCTAGCCATCCAAGGTCAAACCTTGCAGCTCCCATCCACCGTACATGGTATCATGATTTTGCCCTGTCTGCACAGTTCCAATTGATATGAGCAGATAGTAGCACCTGACAGACATTCTCACTTTGCTCGTCATGTTTATAACATTTGCACGTGATCTCTCCATACCAAAGAAAATGTGAAACATGAATGTAAAGATGCTACTTGGTCTGAAGTGCCCAGTGTACTTTTTCTAGGGCAAATCAGATTTCTAAACAATTTTTCCTTTTTTAAGTTTACATTAGATGCATAAAAAATATAAGTATAAATTGCAATGTTTTCCATAGTTGTTGTCTATTGTAGTGCAAAACAGTGCAAATTTCAAACTGTTAATAATATATTGTAGTCATGTGCCAGAGTTTGGTGCACCTATTTCAACACAGCCTTGAGTTACGGTTGTCATTCAAAGGCCCTTTTTTCGCCTGTCCAAATGAGATTTCCAGTTTGAAATCCAGCATTCAATTATGTATAAATTTCAATGGTAGCACTTGTGCACATAGGGTTTGCCTGGGTAGATCTCTAGTCATTGGGATAGTAGTGGGGCTTTGGTCTTGGTGTAGAAACACTCTGGTTCCTACCTTGGGGAAATAGGTAACTCATTGACATAACCAACTACCATTTTGGTACAAATAATTATTCATTTTATATCACATTGTTTGTAAAAGAAATATAACTTTGCCCCATTTTGTACTGTTTATAATGCTTTGAATTCCAAGGGATCACCATGATTTTGCATAAAGGTGTATGTATTGACTTCTAAACTGTGTCTCTTGGAGCTCCGTTAGCTGTTGTAAAATTTGTTGTGGGTGTCAGGGAAAAAACATTTAATTTTTGTCGTTTGGTGCCATCAACTGGGGGTTAGGAAGGTGTACAGAGTTTTAGTTTTTTAAACAGAGTTAGTTCCAGCAAGCAGTAGAACTCTTGCTTCTAATTTTAGACTTTACAATATGACATTTTTCATACTGATTTTAAATGTTAAATAGTTACACGTGTTTTTACATATTTATTCAATTTTAATGATTGAATATGTCTGATGGTATTTTAACAATTTTTTACTTTCCTTAACTAGTTACATTACACTTTGTTTTAATGAGTTCTTATGTTTTAGTGTTCTGTGTTTGATGTGCATTAAGCCTCATGATATGCATGGCAAAATGTGATCCTAAGAGTTAATTTGTAGTTGCAACCTACATAATGATTGCTGCTTAGCAGCTGGCAACTCCTCGGTGCTTAGCGGCAACTTGCTGGGCTTTCCAAATTGTACTGCAACGTGAGGCAGAGGGTGGGGAAGTAGGAAGTACTGTGGTTAACTCCAAGTTTGATACTTGCAGCACACATTAGCATCTCCTACTTCATCAAAGGCTATATTTGAATAGTATAGCATGGGCTGGAGACCTGTAAGGAATGTTTGATCAATCACCCACCTTCTGAAGGAGGAAATGATGGTCAGATGATAGGCTGGCCTAATATACTGTATCTTTTCTACAAATAGAATACCACAATTTAAATATAAAAAAAAATACAGTTGATGTTATGTGATAGTTGTATTTAATACAAAATCTACACGTGATTATTTTGTAGCCTTGGGTAACTTATTTAACACTTAGCACTATATTTAACTTTTTTAATAAGACTTCGTAAAATTGTATAAATATTCCAGTGTGATGATTCCATGTATTCTAATGTAATCAGTTGACAACTTTCATAGTTTTGCCTCAGCAGCACAAACACCAAAAGAACAGATTTCTACGTGCTATGGGGTGCCATGAAAGCAAATATTAGAGGCATTCTGTTGTGCATCCTCAGAGGTAAACAAGTCACAGTACGTAGAAACAGAAACTGGCAGTATATTTGCAAGTCTGAAAGTTTAACATTGTATTAAACTACTATTTTAATTTTACTTTTGACACTCATTTCAGGAAGCTTTGAGTCAAGTAAAATATCTGTGGTGATTCATTAGTTATTAGTTTGTGCTGTATTAATGTTTGCATACAAAACTACTCCTGTGTCATATGGTTAAAGAAGCCACCATACTCTCCTGTCTGGTCTTGAAAATTCAGGCAGCAGCATTAACCTATATAGTACATGTGAAAGGTGCACAGGGTATATCACCTTTCATGGCAAAGTCGCGAAGGAGAAGTTGCTCACGTGTAAACTAGTTAATGAAATGGTAATGCTTTAATTATTTTATGAATACTAAAATCTTTCTTTGGCCTTATAAAGTGCTACTGTGGAAATGGGATGTTTACAAGAACTGGTGCTGAATGCAACCACAGGGAAGTGGGAGAGGGAAATTTCTTGACAGTAAAAAAAGTTTGCATTGTACTTTCAGTTCAGACCAGTGTGACAGCTTTAGAATACCTTATTTGGCTACTCTGAAACTGATGTATCACAACATTTGTCTCATCTTCCTGTGGTTCTGTCAAAGAGGTTTGCATATCCTGTGTACACAATTCCAATAGCATTTTGTAATAATTCTGGATTGTAAATGTGAATATCTATTTTCGTATCCCAGCAAAAATTAACAAAAAAAATTGTTATGAGCAGCTGCAAAATTCAGTTTGAGTAATGGTGATCAGGAAAGGGGCATAGAAGCGTACCCAGTCATGTAAATTAATGTCCATCTGTGTCCTTTACATGTTTTATTAATTACTAGCCAAATGGTGGTTATATTCATCCAAAAACTACATGGTGCTTCATTTTAGATTGTTATATATTTTTATTTTTTTATATATTTCAGATGAAAAATTAGTTACTTTCACACATTAATTCTCAATTTTAAATAGCAAAGCCAGATATACAGTAACCTGAAGCATACATAAAGACTTGTTTTTTAATTTTCTTATTACAATTATTAATACTAGTTATAAATAATGTGCAGTATTATTGTATACTGGATTATTCTCATATTTCAAGTGGTCCCTTCTTTGGGTATATGTGGGAAATTTTTGTATGGTTTGCAGTGTTTCAGTCCTGCAGTGTTTTTTGTACTGTTTAACTCCCATCAATGACTCCCTTAGTCCTGATGTGATGGGCACTATCTGACCCTTAGACTTGTTGGCAATTTTGATTCATAGCTGCAGAAAAAGTGATGATATTTATGTGTGGAATGAATGATGGGACACCAGGTGTAATGTCGTGCAAGTAAATGTTGGTTACTTTCTATTTAGTCATGCTACCTAGTGCAATATTGTT
>Ga0209755_10003392_pt1 | contig 20039 bp, 17 predicted proteins | sample TergutCo191P1_FD_187301 | JGI IMG/M metagenome (GOLD analysis project Ga0209755, IMG submission 187301) | Cornitermes sp. P1 segment gut microbial communities from Petit-Saut dam, French Guiana - Co191P1 (SPAdes) (version 2) | ecosystem: Host-associated > Arthropoda: Insects > Digestive system...
CCCCCCCCCCCCCCGGGCTACACCTGTTTCTATAATTAAATCAGGCTTAACCTTCCAGATAATTTCTTGCATTGCAAGAATATCCTGTGGAAGTTGTATAATTGGACGACCCATCCACTCAAACATATAAGAATACTTATATTTATCAGCATAATTATACCAATTTAAAGAATTTTGTCGTAGCTTTTCGTCCTTTCCTTGCATTTCAATATTGAGGTCAACTTCATTATTAAACTGTTTGCTGTCATCCATATTAATCTCCATTCCGACTGTGTCCTCTTTCACGCTATCACCTAAATTTCTATAATTTGTATGGTGCTGTCATCTATTAAACTTTTAATTTCGCCTAAATAATTCGGATTCATAACTATGATATTTTTAATTCCTATATCTGATATTTCATCTGGTGAAACTACGCGATGCGCGGTTTTTGCTACATATTTTCCTTGCTTGTTTTTATTAATATCAATAATACATTTAATATTATCACTTTCTATCAAACTGACAAACATACAACCCTTCGCCCCCCCCCCCAGACAGCGGTATCAGTTAGTTCTTTTAGTTTATCTTGCCATTTGGTGATAAAATTTTGTATACCAATACTAAAGTTATCAACAAGTGCTACATCTAATTCATTGCTTATGGATATATCAGAATCAGCACATATATCCGCAATAACCCACATATATTGCTCTTTAAAAGTCTTAACTATTTCCACTACGTGAAAGCCTGTTTTTTCAAATGCGGCAATTATAGAGCTACTACTAAAATATGAACAATGTTCATAAGGTAAATCAAAATAATTATTATTTTTTAGTATATACTCTGCATCAGGTGTTTCAAAGAATAGTCTGCATTTGATATTATTTTTAATTGCTTGATAGATAGTCGAAAGAAATTCTAACGGATTACTTATATGTTCTATAACGTGACGACATATAATGATATCGGGAGATATATCAGAATATTTTTCGCTAAAAAAATCTTTAATAATCGAAATATTTTTAGATTTTTCATCATAAATGCCGTCAGAATAACTGGGATCAAAACCCAACAGTTTGACATTTTGCAAACGGTCAGACAATTTGTCAAGGTAATAGCCTTTCCCACAACCAATTTCTATAATATTCTTTTTTCGAGAAAGATTAAATTTATCATAAATCCAGTTAATTTGCTCATCTATATAGCTTGAAAATACAGAAGAATATATCTGATTATTCTCATAATTTTTAGAATAAGCCATTTTGTCAGATTCAAAAGCGGCATTATATATAAAACCACACCTATGACAAAAAAATAAATCCATAACACCCTTTTCACAAGCAAAAGCCTCTTCAACAGTTTCATAATTTAGGTTTTGAAATATAGGAATATCTTGAAATTTTAATATTCTGTAAGTATTTACATCAGAGCATATGGGGCAATTCATATTATAACTCCTTATCTTCGTAAAATCAAGTTTTCCAAATCATTAAAATAGCTCTTGAAATGTAGTGAATCGAAGTTTCTTTCAGCTGTAAAAATCACTTGCCTAGCTAAATCTTCAACCGTATCAAGCCCTTTAGCAAACCGTAAATATGGCAAATGTTTTACCCATTCAAATGTTTCACGTAGCTTGTGATTAACATTATTAAGAGCAACACAAGGGGTTTCTGTAACAGCGGCAAATATCAAGCCATGAAGCCTGTCAGTAATAACAAGTTCCGCAGCCCTAAAATCATTAAGCTTAGCACGAAGAGCCGACTCTCTTTCTTCAAGTGATACTGCCTTAAGTAAATCAGTATTACCATCAAAAGCTGTGCCACAAAGCTTTTTACCGATCAGTTGTAAATCATCACGAATTTCTTCAGATAATATAGACTCTTTATCATTTTTTAAACAAATAAGGGCGCCACGTCTTTGTTGTGAATCATCAAGCCAATCTTTCCAATCGTTGTACAAAACCATATCGGGTGCAAGAATAACGTGGCAACTTGGATATAACTCTTTAACAAGCTGTTGGGTTTTTTTGTCTCTTGCACAAAATGTTAAATTGGGATGAGCTGCATATATTCGCTGTGTTTTTTTGCATTCTTTCTGCCAACGTTGGGTATTCTCCCAGTATAATGTTTGCGGCATTATCACAATAGGATTATTTGAAAATGTTTTAATAATATCCCGCACTTGTCGTTCAGCATCAAACCACAACGAACCTAAGAACCCCCCGCCAGTGACTACTATCAGGTCTGATGGACTGATATGCTGCATTGCCACATTTTTTGCTAATTTATAATCTTTTTGTGGAATTTCATACACTTTTGCACTAAGTGTATCTTTAAAAAACTTATGCTCTGCTTCCGCAATGGCATGGTCGCCTAAATTAGCATAATCAGGTGCACCAAAAAGGTAGACCTTTTTAGAATTATTCTCATGGGCATAATATAGCTCGTATTTACTTTGCCTAATTTTTAAATCTAATACATGATTTGGAGGAAGTGACATTATTTTGTCTTGAGGAACCCCTTCTAAATTTCTTAATGAAGCCCTAATCGCAGTCTCATTCAAGGGTGATGCAATAAATATATAATCATAATCACATTCTTTTAATTTTTGAGGAGGGTATACGGGTTTACCAAAAAAGTTAGTACCTTGCTTTTTTGTATCAGAGTCACAAAAATAGTTAATATTAAATGGATAACGCCCGTAAAGGTCTTGCATTATATTTTCGGTATGTTTCCCTGTTCCATATACTACAACACTAGCGCCAGTATAGTATATTTCATCTTTAACAAGCGCGGCTTCAATATGCTCTTCGCTCACTTCGCTATATATAGTATCTCCTAAAAAATGATACAATCTAGCTAAATGTATTGAAAAAATCCATTGTTTTTGAAGTACATTTTTTAATAATTCAGCGGAAAATTTGTTTGATAATATATTGTTTTTTTCTACTTCTCTTAATAATTGTATTTCTTTTATTAAGTATGCTTTTTTGTCATAGGGAGGCATTTCATAATCAAACCAGCCAAAATGCATTTCACCATATTCATCTAAATCCATATCATAGCATTTACCAATAGCCTGCCTGGATAATTCAACCGATATAATACGTCCCTCATCAAAATAAAAATATGTTGCATTATTATCGTGGTAATAGCAATCCATTAAGACATCAGTAAGTGATACTATTTTTGTTTTATCCATCAGCATAACGCAAAGCGCATAATCTTCGGCTTGATCATATTCCGGGTATTTCCAATTGTTGGCTTTAAATAAACTAGCACGAAGTAGCATTGATGAGTGGTTCAAAGAATAGCGAAATAATAAGCCCGCTTTAATTTCCTCGTGGTTATCCGGAAGAATTGTTTCATGCACATTACCGTTGTCTAAAATACTTCTATGACTAGTTAATAATATACCTACGTCCGGATTTTTTTCCATATGTGATACTTGCTTTTCTAATCTTTCCGGATAACTAAAATCATCTGCATCCATACGTGCAATATAGTCACCTCGGCACAAATCTAAGCCAACATTAAGAGATTTAGCTATCCCCAAATGTTCTTTGTTGTAATGGATTTTTATTCGATTGTCTTTTGCGGCGTATTCATTGCATATTAAAGAGGTATTATCCGTACAGCCATATTCAATAATTACGATTATCTCAAAATGCTGATAAGTCTGGTTTAGTATAGAGTTAAAAGCACGATCTAAAAATATTTCAGCATTATATACAGGCATAAGCCAAGAAACAAAAACATCTGCCATATTTAATCCTCCAAATCAAATAGCGTATAAAACAGTCTCTGTTACACTTTGATGTTGACGTAAAAAAATTCTATATCCTGGAAAGTTAGAGATAAGCCAATAAGGTATTTCCCAAATATCGATATTTGGGCGACCATGATACACGCTTATTGCCAGTTTAGGTTTATCGCGTTCAATTAGTTTTCGTGTTCCTTCAAGGGCGTTAAGCTCTGCCCCTTCAATATCCATTTTTATATAAGTGGGTCGGTCAGTTTTATTAAAAAATAAAGAGTCTAAAGTATCTGTAGGTATGGTAATATCACCGTCTGATGCTATCGTACTACAATCGCCCATTACAGAGAAAGAAAGTTGCCCTTGCGAGTTATAGGCTCCTATATTATAAATTTCATAGTTAGTTAATCCTTTGCTTGCTTGTAACACTAATTTTGTATGTTCAAATGCCGAAGGGTTTGGCTCTAATACATAAATATTTTTATATGTGTCTACCTTGTTAATAAACTCTAAGGTTGATAGACCATCATAAGCACCACAATCAACAAAAACTTCATTTTGTGTCAGTTTTATTATATCATCGGGAAAATATTGGTCATCCTCTTGGAGTGTTTCGAGTTTTATATGATCACCCGTAAAAGAGGAGCTTAGTTTAGCTTCAAATATTGCAAGTGATTTTTTGTCATGTTTAAAATACTGGCGCAGGGCAGATATTTTCATTTCATTTTCTTTTAATAATTGATCCATTACTGTTTTATTATTATCCAAAAATATTTTGTGTTGTTCAGCTTCATTAATTATTGCCAGTGAATAATCGCAATAATAAAATAAACTATAGAAGCCAAGCTTGTTTAAAGTATCTGTTATGGCAATATAATATTTAAACGGAGTCACAATAATACATGTATTGGTATCGTATTGCGAAAGCTTATCTGGTGATATAATAGGTATACCAAGCAACTGCTTTCCCTGTTTAGATGAATCAATATCCACAATGCATAAAATTTTATGTTGGGGGTTTTCTGCCATGTATTGTTTAATGAACAGATATGCGTTTATTCCGGCACCATAAAGGATTATCCCATTTTCAGCGTTCGATAAAATAATGGGGTTGATTTTTTTTTCTAAGACATAATTATTATTCATAAGCATTTTCAACTCCTTTTTACTGTTTTTTTAGCAATGTGACACAATCTAAATTAGGCACTTCCCAATCAAAGCATATTTGTTCAACAACAGTGAATCCATGTTTTTTTGAAATCCTTTTAACATCATTTGCAGAAACAGGAGATCTCCAATGAGGATTATCGCTAAAAGTTTCACTTTTATCACATTTCACATTTGAAGAAGTTAAGTTGGAGTGATGAATAAATACATAGCCCTCTTGTTGACATAGCCTATAAAATTCGCAAATATAAAAATCAAGCCACTTATACGAAAAATGCACCATAGCATCCCACGAATAAATAAATGTGAAATGCTTGTCCTCAAACTCAAGAGGCAGGCATTCCCAGCCATCAACTTTGTTTACCATAAAACCAAATGCGCTGTTATTTGCAAAACGTTGGCGGCAATAATCTATCGCCTCGTTATTTGCATCGCAACAAATAAATTCATTTATTTGCTCAGCATAAATATTGTATATGCTTTCTGCTATTCTGCCGCGCCCGCTGGGAAAGTCTAAAACATGAGCATATGATATGGGATATTTTTCTAGCAGGGGAACAAAGCGTCTTTGCACTTGCTTATCAGCGGAGCTATCTACCCCATCATAATATCGGTTCCAGTTATGTTTTATATTAGGGGTAAAGAAAGCCCCTCTATTTATGTTAGGGCTTAGTATTTTTTTGTAACATATGCCCATATTGAACAAACACTCGCATATTTCGGGAATTAATTTATAATCACAAGCAAGGACAATGCAATCATATTCAGAAGTTTTAAGAATATCAGGTTTATGCACCCCTACTCGTTTAACAATATCTGTTTTTGCAGTTTGTGTCTGTACAGTGTTATCAATAAAGCCAAGGTTAAGTACTTGATTTCGTTTATCAATTTGCTCCTGAAAACCACTACCGATTATCCCCGCTCCAAAAATAAAGACGCGAGTAAAATTAAATTTCAAACACTCTTCAAAAGGAAATCGATATTCAAGCATTTTTATTCCTCCTTCTTAAATTATCTCTGTATGAGGTAAACCCCAAATTTTATTTATATCAATATTATAGTTATTAATCAAGCTTTTGTAAATCTCTACTTCATAATTTGGTGTAGCTACTAAAACATAATCAAAATTATATTCCAATAGGCTGTTTGGAGATATAACAAGCTTTCCAAAAAACTCTGTACCGTGTTTATGTGGGGAAGAATCGCAAAATGCAATAATATCAAACATATTTGCATTAATAAAGCTAGGAATTAAGGTTTCAGAATGTTTGCCGGTGCCATATACAATTACTTTGCAAAAATTATGACGAAGTTTGTCGGTTATTTTAATGGTATCATTTATATCTTCTTTTGTAAATTCATCAAAATCTTTTAGTAGGGTATTCATAAAAACGATGCTTTTTGTCTCTCTCCAATGATGCTGTAGTCTCTTAAATAGAGCATTTTTATCAAATCGGTTTAAACGGTCATTGGCAGCTTTAATATTCAAAAGTAGATTTGAAGCATTTAGCAAAAAATCTTCAACATTTCGCGAAACAGGCCCCCCGCTACGCCAGCCAAAATACAGATCATCATAGCTTGTTGTATCTAAAGAAAGCTCATTAACAAAAGCCTGGCGTGAAATTTTAACGGAAATATCACGTACAACAGACTCTTTAGTAGAAGTTGCTTGCCCTTTATGGATATGATAATCTACTAAAACTTCCGGTAAGTTTTCCATTTGCGTTTTTAAAATAAGTGACGACCATAAAGCATAGTCTTCTGCCTCACAAATTGGATATTGCCAATTTATACCATTAAAAAGATCAGCACGTATCATTACAGACGAGTGGATTAAACAATTATTGAATAGCAGGGCAACATTTATTGAATCACTGTCTGTTGGATGTTCGCATATCCATTCATCATTTTCAGAAACAAATCTGCACCATGTACCTAAAATTCCAACAGAAGGTTTTTTTTCCATATATTCTACTTGCTTTGCCAGCCTTAGAGGGTAGTTTACATCATCGGAATCTGCTCTGGCAATATATTTTCCTTTACATAATTCCAAGCCCAAATTTAAAGATGCAGCTAATCCAATCCTCTTTTCATTTTCGTATACCATTATTTTGTTGTTTTTTTCGGCATACTCCATGCAAATAGACAATGTATTATCAGTACATCCATGCTCTACAATTATTATAAGTTCAAAATTGGTATATGTTTGCTTAATAATTGAATCAAAAGCGCGCCTTAAGGTGCTTTCACAATTGTAAACCGATATAAGTACAGAAACTAAGGGCGTATTCATGATAGACTCTTTTCATTTTCTTCTGCTAAAGTCATTAAATCTTTCCATTTTTTTCGCGATTTATGTTCTGATTGTGTGAACCAAGATGCATCATACCAATGTATACTAAACGTTTTATCGGTTTTCATCATATTTAAAGTCAAAGGACTTAAAGGCGCGAAATACTCGGCTGGATAAAATGCCATGCCATCAATCACCTGAAAATTGCCATTTAATAAAAGTCCGCAATCTACTGCTACTTCTGTTTGGTATAGTGGAGAAGGCTCAAGATTATATGTCCCATTTTCATTAATGAATGCTAAATCATCATACTTCATCATCATCTTCAACATTAAATCAAACTGCTTTACCGCACCAAAGCCAGAGCCAAAGTTGATTTGCGTTGTTTTGTCGAAGCCGCAAAATGCGCTGTTGTAAAGCAATTCATCCAGGGGATGAATAATCTCAACATCCACATCTAAATATATACCACCATGTTGGTAAATTATATCAAGCCTTGCATAATCTGGTACAAAGCCCCATTTTTTTGCCCTATAGGCTTCGTTTGTATATTGGTTTTTTGTTACATCATAATTTGTCTCGTTCCATTCGATAATTTTATATTCTGGGCAAAATTTACGCCAGCTTTCTATACATTCCATATTCCATTTAGGCATTTCACCATGTCCAAACCAGCAATAATGTATTGTTTTTGGAATGATAGGTTGAGCATTCATGCGGTATCCTAGCTCTGGCTGTTGAGTATTATACGATAGTGAATCGGAGTGGATTGCAAGCACAGCATGTGCCAAATAACACTCTGTTTTATCTAATATACTATTTTTATTTAACTCGTCAAATATTTCTAAACCGGTTTCTGGTCCGCCTGTGATAAATACTAGTGTGTTTTTTTCTAAATTCTCAAAAAGAAACGAAGGTGGCTGAATTATATAGAAGGAATCACCAATTGTTTTATGTTTGCCCCATAAAGTTTTATTATTGTCAACAAAATATGATATTTTGAAATTTGCTTCCGGAAAGTTTTGTAGTATAGAATCTAAATACTGTCCTACACCAAAACAGACTACCTGACTATTTTTAGTGCGATGCTCAAATTCATCAAATGTACAGTTTCTTAGTAGCATAAAATAACTCCTTTACATTTATTTCTTAACCCCTACAACTGATATAGCAGCTGATCTGTGTTCAGACATAGCACAATTCTTATAGATTATTTTCATTCCCATATTTTCAATTAGTTTATAAATTTTTAGAGGATTATAAGTCATACTATAGTGACCTTCCGTATGGGTTTTATAATGTTTAAAGTCTGTAAAAAGATAAAAAATTCCACCTTTTTTCGTATATTTGACCATATTTCCTAATACAAAAGGCCATTCAGGAGTATGGTCTAGGGCATTGTGACAAATTGTTAAATCTGTCTTATTAGATAATTCTGAAATATATCTATCACCACCTAACGGATAAAATTTAATATCATCAATTTCATATAGCCAATCTACATTATATTTTTTTCTCAATTCAGCATATTTATTTGCCAATGGTTCTATAATAATCCTCTCTGCTGTGTTTTCTGTAGTTCCAACAAAACCGCAAAAAGGCCCGGCTCCAATCTCCAACACGATGCCGCCAACAGCTTTTTGTAAAACTTTAGCTCTAACATCTGGATTATATACCCTAATTTTGGGCAAATATTTAGCCTCTTTTCTTTTGACACAACTGGCAAAATAATTTTCCCACTCATTAATTTCATAATCTTGGGCATCTGCCCACTCTAAAGCGCTTGAATCGGCAATATAGCGAAAAACGCCGTAAGTATCAACCACAGGTAAAAACCCATACTTTTTAATTTCATGTAGCTTATCTTCTATATTGTCCATAGTTGCATGTGCGCAATTTCGGTTAGCAATATCCTTTGCTGTAGCTAACTCAAGGTTGACGATATTTTCCATTGCCTTAATAATATCACCAGGGGTTATAACGCCAATTAACATACCGTTAGAAAAGTCAATGCAAATAAGGTATTTATAATACATAATTTTAATAACTGCCTGTGGTAACGGAGAATCCGCACCTATTAAATAGGAAATTTGATTGTTATGCTCACCATAGTAAGGATATAATTTTTCCATATGATACTCCTCTCAATATTCAACATATGGTTTAACAGAAGTAAAACCTTTTTCTTTTAATCCTAGAATAATTTCTTCGATATTATCATACTGCGCTAGCACAATTATTCCTGTTGTACGAGATAATGAATCAGGCGACTTACAAATTAAATTGTTGAAGCGTTTCCCCCATTTGCTTGAATTATTATCGCTGGAACATACGATACGTTCTTTCAATCGTTTTATAAAATAATCACTTAAATCTCTAAATGTCTTTCCTAAACCGAATAACACAATCTCTGAATGTTTGCTAAGCTCAAAAGCGTTTTGTGTAATTATATCTTGTATTTCGTTAGTAAAATCTGCTTTAATCATTGGGTTAAATAATGATACAAAATGCCTTTTTAATACATATTTCAATATAGTTTGCTCATAAACACCTAACTTTTGGTTAGCTTGTAAAATACGTTCTATTAAATTACGAGTTACAGAAACATCATTAGCCGTTTTCAAAAACGATTGAAATGTATCTAAAAACGGTCTTTCTTCCAAGGATACATCAATTTCAATTTTGCTTAAATTCCGTACGGCTATATTCCTTACACTTGTAAAAAAAGCATCTTTTTTTAAAGAAGAAGAGCTTTCATTGTAGATACGGTATTTAAGTAGTACTTGCGGGATGTTTGCTATCTTTATATCGTTTACTGCTCTTGAAAACAACTCAAAATCCTCAACATCGTAATTGGGATCGTAGCAAAAATCGTGGTTTCGCATATCGGCGGCTCTCATCATAACTGTAGGATGCCTTATTTCGGAACACATTATCATGCAGGTTTTTATCCACTCTGGTTCTGTGCGATGACGTACAAAACCTGTTTCATCTCCAAATAACTCAACCCAGGTACCACATATAGAGATAGTAGGGTTACACTCTAAAAAGTTAATCTGCTCTTCAAATCGCTTAGGGAGCGAAATATCGTCCGCATCCATACGGGCAATGTATATTCCTCTGCTCAAGCGTATACCCTCGTTAAGAGATTCAGCAATGCCTAAACGTTGATTATTTTGTATGAGACGTATACGTGAATCAATACATTTATAATAATTAACAATTTCTATTGTTTCATCGTTTGTCCCACATTCTATAATTATAATAAACTCAAAGTCTTTTATTGTTTGTGAAAGAATACTTTCTATTGCAGAAGCAAGGTACTTTTCGCTATTAAATACAGGCATAATAACAGAAATCAAAGGGTATTTCATAAACGTGAATCCTTAGACGGTATTATAGCGATTGATAAATCATCACCTATTGGCATATAGGTAAACGAAGCTTCTTTTGTAAATTCTTTAACAGCTTCTTTTACGCCTGTATACCAAGGGCAGTAATAGTCATGTAAAAGAATTACGCCTCCTTGTACAATGCGTGGGAGAAAGAAGCGTAGGGCGGCTAATGTCGGTTGATATAAGTCCATATCTAAATGAACAAACAAAAAACGTTTATCTTCCATACCGGCAAATGTATCAGGTATATATCCCTCCTTAATAACTACCTTGTCGGGATGAGGGCATCGTAACAATGCAATATCGGCATTGCCTATTTTCATATACGGGTTAGAGCTTTCTACTGGTTTTGTATTGACATTTTTTTCAGTTTCTAAGTCCCTATTATCAAAGCCCTTAAAGGTATCAAACAAATATAGCTTTTTATCAGGGAATAGCATATTCATATATGCTGAATAATGCCCTCTTAAAACGCCACATTCTGCAATTACACCATCTTCTTTGCTATCTTCATAAAAAATTTCGCTAAACTTACGTAAGAATTCGATGCGATTAGGATGAAACGAAGGGTACGGAGCTAAGGCTGCAATAGCTATTTTTGAATGTTCAACACCTAGCATATGCAGTTTTTCCAAGATTTCGGAAACAATTTTGCTACCTTTATCGTTATAATCATAAATTGCTATAACTATCTTGTCATAATCATAAAGTATAATATCTTTAGGGTCAATGACAACATGCCCCAGATACTTTTCTTTTTGTTTTTCTGAAGAGTTGTCTGCAAATGCAATAACTTGAACGCTACTGCCATATTCTTGGCAATAACGTCTGCCATATTCGCCCGCTCCAAAAACGATGACTTTCACCTTATATCTCCTTTCTACTTTTTCCATTTAATAAAAATCTAAGAACCTCCCCATGTCTCTTATACTCAAACTTATATTTTTCCATATAAGGTAAAAAGACATTACTTCGCGAAAAGATGTTACTTGTTTCTTCAGTATTGATTCTCCACCCTCTTACAAAAGACAGACAATCCACGCCTGCATCAATCGCCAACTCAAAGGCTTTTATAATCATTTCATCTTTATCGTTCCAATCAAAAACAACATACTTCCAATCAATATAAGGATTAGTTAAACCCAACTCGTCTCTTATCTTCACCAAATTCTTCATGTTTTCATAGACTGTTTGAAATTTGCTACCACTTTGAAATTTCTGTAGGTATTTATCATTTATGCCATCAAGAGAAACCATTATAAATTCCATTTTCAACGCAGCTTCAATAGCTTCTTTTGAACTCAAGAGAAAACCATTTGTACTTACAGATATTTTCGCATCGGGTAATTTCTCTATTAATTTGTTTACTTTTGTGTTGATGCTTTTATCTGCAAAAGTTTCTCCGTACTTAAATAAATCAATTTTGTTAATGTTATTTTCAGACAATTGCGTAACGATTTTTTCAAAATTTTGATCTGACATAGTAACTTTGTTGATTACTTCATTGTAACAATAATCACACTTTAAATTACAAAGGCTTGTATTTTCAATCATTATGGAATTTGGCAGTGAGTAATTTTTAGAATAATAGTTACCTAAAGATTTTGAACTTGCGGCAAACTGTCTGCATTTAAGACAATATTCAGTAAGCAATTCACCTTTAGCAAAATTATTTCTTATATCATCAACTTTCGGAGAATTGAAAATTTCAATCAGGCTATTATCATTTAAACTACCTAATTCGCCAGCTTCACGCAATTGGCAACTACAAGAGACTGTCATATCAGCATTTATTGAGAGATCAAAAGATGACTCCCCAGATAAACATCGGCAATAAAATGTTTGATCTAAATTATATTCCGTATTAAACAAGACATACACAGGAATATCAGCTTTGTTAAATATCGGAATCCTTACAATTTTACTACCTTTAAAAATCATATCAGCTTGCTTAATTTGATCCTCATACAAAAATATAAAATTAAAATTTGTAATGTCTTTAATATGCCCCCCCCCCCGTTGGTAGCATTTGTAATAATCCATAAATGTGATTATGCCAGTTACTTTTCCGTTATCAGTAATAAATAACATATCAGGGCATTCCCTAAATCTACAGTCAACATCATTAAAAGTTGCTTCATTTAGGTCAAGGAATTGCCTTTTTTGGATAGAAATTTTAGTTGGCATTAAAATATTTCCCCTTTTTTATAAATTCCCTGCCGGTTGTAAAGAGCCGCTTTCTTCTCTCTGCTTTTCCGCTTCCTTCCACACAATCCCAAACTGTTCTGAATGCTCAATTTCGCGGTCAGTCATACGAGGGTTGAAATGCTCAGCCTTTTGAGCCAAGGCTAAATTATATTTTGCATCATAATAATTTGGCATAAGCCTAAGCGCTTCGGCAAAAAATGGTTCGGCCGCCTTTGCGCTATCCTGTTGAAGGACGCAACATCCGAGATTATTTGCTAACTCTGCCCGGTATGGCATTTCTGCTTGCGCTCTTTCGAGCCATAACTTTGCATTGGTAAAATCACCTAAATATCTATAATATCCGGTGCCAAGGTAAAAGCTTGCCCATGGGTTTGAGTGGTCGTTAAGTAAATCAATAAAATATTTATTTGCCTTTTCCGTATGCCCAAGACGGTAATAAATTTTTCCAAGTATGATTTCCTTTTCCAGATCACTGTAATTTGTGCTTTCTACCACATTTTCCAAAGTTTCAAGAGTGTATCTGGCATAGATTTTTTGATTATCTTGCTCCACCCTGTCGCGGTCTCCAGAATAATTATCGTCATGTGCGCGATATTTTAATAGGGGCTTGTCCACATGTTTAAATACTGCGCCCGCATCGAGTAAATCAAATATAAAGGCGTGGTCGCAACATACAGGTGTCTCTAAGGAGTAACGCAAGCTATGCTTCTCTATAAAATCCCGCTTAACCAGTACATTCATGCCAAGGTTAGATATGCCGTAGCCAATCATCATAACTGCCAACATATCATTGTTTCTGTGGTAATATTCTTCATGGCCACGAAAGCGCACTGTACATGAATTTTCATCCACAAACTCAATGTCGTTATAAACGCAGTCAACATCTGAAAATTTTTCCATCATACGGACTTGTTCATATAGCTTATCCGGGTAAAATAAATCATCATGATGTATAAATGTTACATATTTTCCGTTTATATAATTATCTAATGCTTCATTGTACCCATTAACAGAGCCTTTGCTTTGTTGACGAAAGTATTTTATCCGTTTATCTGTATATGACGCGATAATATCAGGGGTTTTATCGTCAGAGGCATCTACCACAACTATTTCGTAATGGGGATAGGTTTGCGTAAGCACGCTGTTTATAGCATCACGGATGTATTTTTCGCCATTTCGGACGGGTAGTATTACAGAAACTAAGCTGTCCATTTACAACTCTCCTTATTTAGGTATAGCATATAAAACCGTTTCGTTAAAACAATTTGAATGATGCCTAATATAAAATACATATTTTGAAGAAATTGATAAAATATATTCAGGTACAGTTATAATATCTTCCGGTTTATGGTATATACAAATTGCTAAGCGCGGTAGATCTCGCATAATAGTATTTTTAGCTCCTTGTAGAGCTTTTAATTCTGCACCTTCAATATCCATTTTAATAAAAGTAACCTTGTCATTTGGGTTTATTGCTTCATCTAACGCGATGGTGTCAATGGAATGTGTACCACCTGCCGAAATATGAGAACCACCCTGCCATATCCCCGCCATATCAAAATTCAATTTTTCTTTTTTGTCCCATAGACCTTGCATATTCATAATAACATTTTTAATAGCCGCAACCTCAATGCATTTTTGTGTACGTTCAAAGCATTCCGGAGCAGGCTCAAACCCGTATATTTTTTTGTATTTTCTATTTGCAAATTTATAAAAATCCAATATAGTTTCCCCATCCCAACATCCTGCGTCAACATATACCTCATTTGGCTGTGGGGTCAAAAAGGAAGGGCTGAAATACTGCTCTTCCTTTTCTGGACTATTAAAAGGATAATACAAAAAAATTTTATCGTCAGAAACTCCCTTTGCAACAAGGTAGGCGAGAATTTCTTTTTTTGAGCCTGGTAAAACTGGGGTAATGATAATAGGCACATCGGGATATTCAGCAAGCATCTGTTCAGGAGCTACAACTACATGGTCACATACTAAGGCATTATGCTTTGCAACATTGCTGTCGCATATACATTTAACGTTAATATTATATCGGTCAGCAAACTGACAAGCATAATAGGCGTTTAAACCTGCTCCGTATAGAAGTACCTCGTTTTTTGTGAGAAGCCCTTCTTCATGAGCATACCAAAAGTCTACTAGAGGTTTTCCTTTTCTACGTAAAAGGGTGCATTTACGAGAAGTTGAAAGCATGTCCCAAAGGTGTTCTTCATCTCTGTCCTGATAATATTTATATCTGTGCTGAAACAACTCTCTTGATTCATCATCTTGCAATTTGGAAAATATTATATTTGTATCAATGTTAGGCATTTCAAATATCCCCCTAAGTTATAGCTTGTCTGCCAAAATTTTACTTTTCGCTATTACCCTGTCCATATTCCAATATTCAAAGTTACCAAAGCGACCATGTAAATTTACCCCTTGTCGGTTGAAATACGACCTTATTTTTGTCATGTTTTCTTTATGAAACAAATCATAAATCACATATGCATAGGGGAATTTCTTTAATGTAAAACTTAAAATCTCTGCTTTTGATTTTATGAATCCAATTTCCATTAATCCATCTGCAAGTAACTCTTTTAATTTCTCCTCTGGCATATCTGCAACAGGGTCGCCGTTTCGGTAAGTATATTCCACCATATACGTTGCTGTATCTGGTTTATGATAAGCCTGGCCAAGGAAATCTACTTTACTTAAACGATGGAAAATTACATTTTTATCTGCAATCATAAAAGCAAAATTGTCGCCCGCCCTATCCTCTGATACAGTAACTGCGGCTATTATAATATTGTTGTAGCGTAGATCATGCCTAATGGCTGATGTTTCCTCATCAATGCCCCTGTACAGGCTCATCAATATATCTATAGGCATACATGAGACAAGCTTATTACCAAAAAAATCCATACTCCCTGCATTAACGTGCCAGCCGTTTTCGGTTTTGGCGACACTATTTACTTCGCAAGCGCTGTGTATTTTTACCTTGTCATTTAACTTACGAATAAAGGCTTCAATAAAAGCCGCTGTACCGCCTGTTTTTGGATAAGAAAAATAAAGCTGATGGGTGTAGCCGTCCACGGTTTCGCCCGACGCACTGCGAAGAATATCTTCGTCCGGGGGGCGGGGGATGCGATCCACCATTTGCGTATCCATAAATGATGGGTCGAATTTCCAAATTTTTTCGTTATAAGGGCGCAAATATTGATTGGTTATACCTTCACCAAAAATTTTAAGAAAGAATTGCAACATATTTTCAGCCGGATAGTCTTTATAGGGATTGTTTAAAAAGCCATCAACGCATTTTTTTTGGTCATCTTCCGGCAGTTTGGATAAATCATTTTCAAAGGGGTATTGCACCAATTGTCCTTTGTGTAATATTCGGTTAGACCTACGCAGCTCGTGCTTATTTTCCCCAAGCACATCCAACATAAATTCCAATACCTCTTTATCCTTGGAAAAGAAAATATGCGGGCCAATGTCGATGGGTATACCCTCATGTATAAAACTACGGCATAGGCCGCCGGGGGTATCCTCTTTTTCTAAAATATCAATAGCCGTTATATCCGGCTTGTCTTGTAGGAAATAGGCCAGGGAAATTGCTGCTAATCCACCGCCCAATATGGTCACTTTCACAATGTACACCTCATCAAAATTTGATTAATTGCTTCTAAAATCATAAGACTGTTATAGTGCATATAGGACAGTTTCATACATCGTTATATAACTGTGATGACGGACATATAAACGATAGTTTGGATTTAACGATAAAATATAAGCGGGGATTTCAACAATATCTTCAGGTTTATGGTATATTGAGATTGCCAAACGGGGTAAATGTTTTAATATAGTTTTTTTAGCGCCTTGTAAGGCACGTAATTCTGCACCTTCTATATCAAATTTAATAAAAGTCACTGCATCATCGTTAGAAACCACATCATCAATACTTACAGTTTCAATATGCGTTGTCCCGTTCGCGTCTATTTTACCATGCACAAAGTTTTCTTGAATTTCTTTCCCCCCTCGGAACGATAATTTTTCTGTTTTATCCCATAATCCTTTTTGAAACAAATTTACATTCTTAATTTTACAGTTGTATAATTGCTTTTCCGTTTCGTTGTATAAGTCAGAATCCGGCTCAAATGCATATATTTTTTCATAAGAGCCTGCAAAATGAATAAAATTCAATATGGTTTCACTATCATAACAGCCTCCGTCAATATATATTTCTTCACGTAGCGGTTTAATAAAATCTACACCAAAATACTGCCCTTCAGGAGTGTTAAGTCCAAAATATATATTTTTGTTAGATATATCATTCGCCAATAAAATATTTAAAATATGTTTCTTAACGTTTTGGTCAAATGGAGTAATAATAAATGGTTTATCTGGATATTTGGCAATCGTATCTTTAAGGGAAATTATTTGATGTGTATTTATACTACCCCCGTGCTTTATCGGCATACTATCGCAAATTGCACATATCGGTACTTTCTTCATATCTAGTAAATCTGCAATAATCTGGCTTCCATTGCCCGAACCATATAAAATTACACCATCAGACAACAAAGATGGGGTGTTTAATAAATCCCATACACCTTGATTATCTTGATTCCCTAAGCGTATTTTGCTGTATTTGTCAGTTATTTGGCATAAATCCAAAAACTGTGTGTTATCATTATTTTTGTAAAAATTATAACGTAACATATATAATTCACGGGACTCTTCATCTTGCAATTTCTCGTAAATATGTTTATGTTGTTCGTCAATTTTAAACATGGCATAACCTCCGGGTTTATATTATATCTATGTCAATTCATCAAAATTTGATTAATTGCTTCCAATAAATCTTCACATACATTATCTGCTTGAGCCGGGTATTTTCCATCTGCCAGTTTCAGGCCGGTTTTAACGCCTATTGTCTGGCAAGCGGCCGCTTTTCCGGCTACAATATCTGCTGTGCTGTCACCAATCATATATGATTGAGTTAGGTCAATATTATAACGTTCAGCCGCTTCCAATAGCATTCCTGGCTCCGGCTTTCGGCAATTGCATTTTATTTTATATTCCGGCACTTCTCCGTCAAAGCCTTTGTCAGGGTGATGGGGGCAAAAAAATAAATCGTCTAAATAGGCCCCTTCATGCCCTAAAAGCGTATCCAGCCTAGAATGTATTTCTTCTAAGCCTTCAAAACTAACATCCCCACGCGCTATCACCGGTTGGTTTGTTATACATATAGTTAAATAAGGTGATGTATTAAGCAATCTTATGGCTTCCGAAACTTTTGGTAATAAGTTCACCTGCTTAGGATTTTTGACAAAACCGTCCTCTTTTATGAGAGTTCCGTCACGGTCAATAAATACGGCTTTTTGTTTGTTTTTTAGGTAGCGAGCTGTGGTAATGCCATTTTTAATGTCTTGTGTTACAGCTTCAAGGCGTTCGGGGGTTCCCATATCTTTTACATACTCTGTAGAACGGTAGGCGAATACTCTACCAGATGCCAGGTTTGGTAAAATTAAATCATGCTCTAAATCACATTTAAGTGCATCGCCGGTAGGGAGACTTGCGCCGCTAAATACATACAAGCCGGCATTAACAAGGTTCCGTAAGTCCCCGCGTTGTGCTGTTTCTTTCTTTGACGCCCAAGCAGTTACCGCTCCGTTTTCATTAGTTATGACAATATCACTATCATGCGGGTGGCTGTTAGGATGGGCGTATAAGGTGATTTCAGCACATTTTTCACGGTGGTAGCGTATGAATCTTCCAAAATCTACTTCCAAGTAAACATCTCCAAAAAGGATTAGTGTATCTTCCTTTGGCAACAGGGCTAATGCGCCCCCTGTACCTAGCGGAGAATCTTCTACAATATAACTAATATTTACAGCGTAGTCAAAACCATTGTCAAAATGCTTTTTTATTACATCATGTTTATAGCCGGTTATTAGCGTAATCTCAGTAATGCCCTGCTTTGCCAGCAATTCCACTTGATGTTGCAGAATCGGCTTCCCCGCCAACGGAATCATGGGCTTGGGGAGGTTGGGATATATTGATTCCATTCTTTTCCCTTGGCCGCCAGCTAGGATAGCTGCCCTCATAGCATATGCCTCGCCGCTAAGCGTACCGCTTCGTCAGAAGTATGTTTTGCCTTCCAGCCAATGTTATGAATCTTTGATAAATCATACTGAAACTTAGCAACATCGCCCTTCCAACCGACGCTACCGCCTGTAAAGCGATATTTTACATCTGCTAGACCCATTTCTTCGCACACAATATCCGCAATGCGTCGCACTTTAGTGGAAGTTTCTACGCCTACATTAAAGATATTGATGCCGGGCAGATATTCTCTTGAAAGCATAGCTTCAATTAAATCAATAACATAGATATATGGCTTTTCCTGATTACCGTCTCCTAGTATTTCAAGCTCTTTAGGGTTTTTTCTCAGTTTTTGAATAAAATCATATACCGCGCCATGTGTCAGCCGCGGGCCAACCACATTAGGGAAACGGATAATGTTCACTTTCATGTCGTTCATGGCGGCAAAGGCCGAAATCATAGCTTCGGAGGCCAATTTTGCACCACCGTAATACGAAACAGGCTGTAAATCTCCTGCATCTTCCTTTAATAAGCCTTTTTTCTCGCCATAAACCGCAGATGTGGAAGAGAAGAGCATTTCTTTTACATTATGTTTTTGCATTGCTTGAAGCAAGGCAAGACTTGTTTCAAGAGTATCTTTTATGTCAATAGAGGGGTCTTTGCCACCTTTTTGTATGTCAGAATTCGCGGCTAAGTGATACACCCTATCAAACGAATGTATAGAAAATACTTCCGCCAAGCGCACTTTGTCGCATACATCCAATTCATAAAATTTAAAATTTTTGTTGTCGAAATGATGGGAAATCATGTCTTTACTCCCCAACACCAAGTTATCCATACACACTACAGCATGACCAAGCCCAAGTAAAGCCTCTGTTAAATGGCTGCCAATGAATCCGGCTCCTCCGCTTATTAAAATGTTCATCTAATACCCCTTTGGCTTATCGCCTATATAAATTATTGAAGAACCACTTCTACTAAATCCAAATTCCATGTATCGAAGATGCGATAAGGCATTTTTTACAGAATTATGGCGATGCTCCGGCACATAAAATAACAAGAAACCGCCACCACCGGCACCAAGCAGTTTTCCGCCTGTTGCTCCGGCTTGCATAGCTTTTTCGTATGCGTCATCTATAAGA
>Ga0209755_10003393_pt1 | contig 20038 bp, 18 predicted proteins | sample TergutCo191P1_FD_187301 | JGI IMG/M metagenome (GOLD analysis project Ga0209755, IMG submission 187301) | Cornitermes sp. P1 segment gut microbial communities from Petit-Saut dam, French Guiana - Co191P1 (SPAdes) (version 2) | ecosystem: Host-associated > Arthropoda: Insects > Digestive system...
GCGTAGCGCATTGGCCCGGCCGAAAGGGCTAGGCGACGCGCTCCAGAAGCGCGGAGTCAGCACTTTCCCGGGACACCAGCGGAGCATAGGCAACCGCGCAGCGAGCGAAACCGGCCGCGCCACCAAGACCGATGAAAATTGATTTCCGTGAGATATGGCCTACCTTACCGCCAGCCCTTAAAAAATATACTCGGCTAAAATCCGCAGGCCGATAAGCACCAGAATCGCACCGCCCACAAAGGCGGCCTTTGATTTGAATTTCGCGCCGACGATTTTGCCGACGTATACTCCTGCGGCGGAGATTACAAAGGTGACGATTCCGATAAACCCCACCGCCGGAATTATGCTTACATATAAAAACGCCAGGGATACACCCACTGCCATCGCGTCGATGCTGGTTGCCACGGCCAGCGGAAGCATCCGCCCGGGAGTGAGTGACGCCTCCTCCGGGCCGGGCTCGTCCGTTTTGAAGCCGCCTATTATCATTTTCCCGCCCAAAAAGACCAGCAACGCAAAGGCTATCCAATGGCTGAAATCCTCAATGCGTCCGGCAAACTGAATCGCCACCAAATATCCGATAAGGGGCATCAGCCCTTGGAAAACCCCAAAATACAGCCCCACTATAAGAGGCTTTTTTACACCTGATTTTGTCATCGTAAGCCCAATGCTGACCGCCACCGCAAACGCATCCATTGACAGCCCTACAGCCAGCAAAAAAAGTTCGAGTATTCCCATAAATTCCTCCTACCGTCTTTTAACATAGCTAACCAAGGCTGTCAAATTTGATTCATTTTTTGATACTTATGTGACTAATGTGTATAATAAGGCAAGGATAACTGGAGGTGTAAAGTGCAAGACGATAGAGAGAATAAAAAACTGGCGGCTGTAAAGGAAATGCTGCTGGCAAAGATAAATGAGCTGGGCACGGGGCTGGCCGCGAAGAAAGCGGGTGTGCTGGAGACGCGGAAGGAAATGTGGCGCGAGGCGAGAATCGTTCTGCGTGACTTCGACGATGTGGCGGACTTGACGATTTTTGCGGAGGAGGTGGCGCGGCACGAGGTGCAATATGTGCAGGCGTCGTTGGAGCTAAAAAAGCTTGGCAAAATGATGGATTGCCCGTACTTCGCCAGAATAGACTTCCGCGAGGACGGCGACAACAAAACCGAGGAAATTTATATAGGCCGCCACTCGCTGTTTGACGAAAATTCGAAGGCCTTTTTTGTGTACGACTGGCGCGCGCCGATTTCCGGGCTGTATTACGATTACGGCGTGGGGACGGCGGAGTTTACTGTTCCGGCAACGGGCGCGGTGATTGGCGGCGCGGTTAGCCTCAAGCGACAGTATCAAATCGAAAAGGGCCAGCTGCTCTACATGTTCGACAATGACCTTAACATCGAGGATGATATTCTGCGGCGGGAGCTGTCAAAGGCCTCCGACGCCCATATCAAGACGATTATTAATACAATTCAGGCAGAGCAAAACCGTGCCATCCGCTCCGAGGCCGGGGACATTTTGGTTTATGGGCCTGCGGGCAGCGGCAAAACCTCTGTGGGTCTGCACCGGCTGGCATATCTGTTGTACCGACACAGAGGCAGCCTGACGTCCTCCAAGGTGCGGATTTTTTCGCCCAGCGCGATTTTTGCTTCATATATAGAGGGCATCATTCCGGAGCTTGGGGAAGAGGACGTAAAAACCCTCAGTTTCCCCGAGCTGCTTTCCGGTCTGCGCCAGAAATTCCACAGCCCTTATCAACAAATCGAACACATTTGCAACAGTCCCGACGACTTCCGTACAAAATGGCTGGCGATTAAATATTCTGCAAATTTCCTGGACGGGCTGGAGAAAGCCATAACCGGCTATGCCCCAACCTTCGAGGACGTGGTTTTTTACAAGGACAAAGTTTGTGACGCGGGGAGGTTGGAGGCTCTTTATCAAGACCGCACAACCTCCGGCACTTTGGCTTCAAAAACCGAGAGAGTATTGTTTTTTGTCAATCAGGCCTATATGGAGTATTACAAAGAGAATTTAAAAAATATAACAAAGCTTTTTAATGACATCCACGACGACAATTTTAGCGATTTCGAAATACAATCAAAATTCGAAGAGGAGAAAAATATTGTCATCACAGATCTGCGGAACCGTATGCTTCCCAAGGCGGCACGGCTTTTTGAAAAATATCTGCGTTCGCAGGCCAAGGCCCACGGCCTGCCCTTCACCCCGGCGAAGGACTCCCTGCGCATGGACTTGCTTTTCTACGAGGACGCCCTATTGCTTTCATATGTAGATTTGCTGACCGGGCGCGTGGCCGGGGATAAGTCCGTCAAGCATATTCTGCTGGACGAGGCACAGGATTTAAGTGTTTTACACCATCGGATACTGCGCCGCCTGTACCCCGCAAGCCGTTTCACCGTGCTGGCCGACGTAAATCAGGCCCTGTATCCGGAAATCAATATCACCAACAACGAAGCTCTCTTCGCCCTTTATCCCAAGGCGGAGGTCATTCCTCTGACAAAGAGCTATCGCTCCACCTATGAAATCATGAGCTTCGCGGCAAAAGCCCTGGGGCAAAGCGAGCCGAATGCATTTCTCCGTCACGGTGAAATACCTAGTATCAGCTCAAGCGAAGACCCCGCCGCCACCGCAATGGATATTTTGCAACAACTCCCCGGGGAGTACAATACAGTGGGAATCCTTCTGCCTACAATCCGAGAGGCGCGGGCTTTTTACGAAAAACTGAGCAAAATATACAAGGAAAATACCCCAAGGCCGCTCCGGCTGATTGCCGGGGAATCGTTAGGCTTCGAGCCGGGGGTCATGATTATCGCCGCGCCCTTGGCAAAGGGCTTGGAATTTGACGTGGTAATAAACCCGCAGGACGGACAACGCGGCATACACGAAAAGCTTCTTTATCTCATTTATACCCGCGCTTTACACCGGCTGTATATTATTCAGGACTTTACAAACCCACGCCCGTAGTGCTATTATACTTCGTGTCTGGTTACGGGCGCGGTCGGTTAACTCAGCTGGTAGAGTGCCACCTTGACGTGGTGGAAGTCGCGGGTTCGAGTCCCTCACCGACCATAAAAAGGGAGCTGTCTTGCTTTTTATTAGCAGGGCAGCTCCTTCTTAACGTTCTCATCTAGTTTCAGAAAAAAGTTCAAAAGATTTTTTCTGTTAAAACCGGTTCTACCACCAATGCATCGGGAAGCGGCGGCGGAACGGGAAGTGCCTGTGGAAGCGATAGTACAGCGGGTGGAAGCGGCGGCGGAAACGATTGTTGTCGATTTCCTCTTCGCGTTCGAAGGGGCCGAAGCGATTGCCATAATTTATGCACATATCAAAATGTCCTCTATCCATGAAATTACCCTCCTTCCGGGCTTGTATACTTTACATATTATGCATGGGATAAAGGACTTGTTACTGACCGCCTATAACGGGATGGACACCAAAGAGGAGCAGCCCTCGTGAGGCTGGCCCAATATTTCCAGATGTCCGCCAAGCTGCTGGAGAATATGGCGGCAAATGGCGATGCCAAGGCCGTTGCCATGAGGCTTGGCGGCGTCTATAAAAGCTCCGTTGTTGTAAATAGCAATGCTTAGGAATTCCTCTCCGCGCCGGGCGGATATGTCTATTTGGCCAAATTCCAGCTCTTCCACAGCCTCCACTGCGTTTTTTAGCAAATTGGAAAGCACCATCCGCACAGAGCTTTCCTGTGCGTAGCAGGTTAGGCTAGTGTCGGCGTCCAGCGAAAAAGAAATACCGGGCCATGCGGCGCGGTATGTATCCAGCATTTCGTCCAGCATTTCGCGGAGGTCGATTTCATACGGCTCCGCACAATTGTATATGGCGAACAGCATCTCCTGCACCAGGTCGCAGATGTCCATTATGGCCTGCTCGATGTGATTAAGATGGGCTTTCGCCGGGCTTTCCGGGGCAGTTTCCTGGCGCATCAGGTTTACATGAGCCAGAGCCACCGCCGCCGGATTTTTTATTTCGTGGGCCAGTGCCCCGGCCATTTCGGGAAAGCCTATTTCAGAGAAATTCGACAGCCTGATTTTTGCGAACACTTATGTCATCTCCTAGGCAAGGCAATGGTTCTGCCGGCTACTATATGGTCGGGGTCTTCTATGCCGTTTAATTCCAAAATATCCGCAACCATGTCTGTATTACCGAAGAAACGCAAGCTTATGGCTATCAGACTGTCGCCGGGCTGAATGGTATACGTCTCGGGAATATCCGGGATTAATGCGGCCTGCTCGTGAATGGCGGGAGACGCATCCGCGGCCGGCTCGGGCGTTGACGCGGGCTCTGGGCTCGGCGGCGGCGTGACCGAGACGATGTCCGTCGGTGGCGGCAGAACGGCTACGGGGGCCGTCTCTTCGGGTGTGCCGGCTTGCGCGGCTTGGCTTTGCGCGGGTGGTGTAGCCTCCACAAAGGCATCTTGGACAACATGATTCCTCAGAACCGTTGCGAATTGCCGCATTTCGCCCTCCATACGATATATGCGGTCCTGGCTTCGGACCAAGCCCACGCCCATTACAAAAGTTACAACAAATAATACCGCGCACAGCCCCGCCAGCAAATTCGTCGCCCGTTTTTGCTCCATCACCACGCCGCGCCGCCTGTGCTTGTTGGCCTCATGCCGTCGGATTACCCGCTCCGGGTCGTCGCTTGACTTCACCCGGGGCATGTATGAAAACCTCCCTTCTATGCGGTCGTCGTCTTGCTCCTCGCCGGGCAATTCAAAGCCGTGGCGCGATTCCTCATGGTCGTCCTCTTTTACACTTTCCGCCGTGGCGTATTCCAACGGGGTCATTTCCACCAGCGTCGGCGTTTTGGTTGTATAGTCAACCGCTTTATTGGCCAGCATGTACTCATGCATGTTTGTATTTTTTTCATAGTAAATAAAATATCCGCTGACCTCGCTTAAGCGGTCGGCCGGAGTCAGCGCGACGGGATTGGCCGTATAAAATGCGTTCGTGCGCTCCAGCGGGTCCATCACAAACAGCACCTGATGCGCCTTTCTGAATTGACGCAAATGATACGCCCCATAGTATTGATTCAAATACGTGCCGTAGCTGGGCTGGGACTGCATCCAGCCCACGATTTCCATTCCGCTAAAATGCTCATCCAGCATCTCTTCGGCGTAGTCCACGCTTTTTTCCGTAAAACGCAGATGCCCCTCGTATTTCTCCACATGTTTACCGTGAATCGCACCCCCCACAAACAAAAAGCTTTGCCCGTCAATAACCATGTGCCGCCCCACCAAAAACGCCAGCCGCTCTTCAAAGCCCGCCGATTCCGCATATTGGTGCAGAAACGTACACACATAGTCTTCCATATAAATGCGCTGGCCGTCCCCGATACTGCCGATTTGCTTTATATTGGAAGGCAATGTAAAATCTTTCACAGATACCCCTCCTTCAAACGTGATTTGGAGTACAAGCCTATCACTCACCGAAGGGGCTTCTTGGAATATTATGTAAACTGTAAAAAATTTTTTCCCGTCATCTTACGACACCTGTTGTCCGGTTGTGGGAGGGGTAGAGAGCGTTGTTAAGGCTGCTAAGCACGCCCTATCCTCCGCTGGGGAGCCGGGAATGGCTGACTCCGCGCTTACGACGCGCGTCGCCTAGCCCTTCCTACGGCTCCATGCGCTACGGGGGCTTTGCAATCGCTCGCTTTTAACAACGCTCTCTACCCACTCTCGCTAACAGCGGGCGATGATATAGGGGTGCAGGCTATATCGTAAAAATTTATATTTGGGGGTTGATGTGGTTGAAAAAAGGAGGATTCTCATGATGAGAGACATCTACTATCGTCACAAGAGAAAAATTGACAGGATACTGTTTTTCATTTTGATAACCATTCTGGTGTATGCGTTTTTCACGGTGCTGTTTGCGTTTCTTTCGCCGTTTTTCTTTGGGCTTTTGATTGCGCTGCTAATGGAGCCGCTGATTCGGGTGATGGTAAAGCGGATGAACTTTCGGCGGTGGGTGGCATCGTTGCTGTGTCTGTTGATTTTTTTGGCGGCGGTAAGCAGCTTGGGAGTATGGCTGGTAAGCACTTTGGCAACCCAGGTGGCTTCCTTTGTGGAATCCGCGCCGACTCACGTTGAGGATATTTCGGCGCGGCTGGAGGAAGCCAATTTGTGGCTGGCGCGTTTGGAAGAGCATTTGCCGGAGGGCCGGTCTATGCCCGACATTCAGGAGATGATGCTAACTGCGGTTACATCGTTGTTTGGCGAGGGAGTGGGGGCGCAAGGTATTCGCGCGTTTACGGGTGTGGCGGACTTTTTCATTAATACGATTTTGGCATTGGTAAGCGCGTACTTTTTTATGGCGGACAGGGAGAAAATTTTTAATTTTATAAAAAACGCTACGCCTAGGTGGTTTGCAAATCAGATGAACCAGACCAAGGCCGGGCTGACGCGGGCCATGGGCGGGTATTTTCGGGCGCAGGGCATTTTAATGGTATTGGTAGGGATTATCAGCATTGTGGGGCTTCTGATTTTGCGGAGCCCATACGCGCTGTTCCTTGGGCTGCTGTTTGCGGTTCTGGACTTTTTGCCCATTCTGGGGCCGGCCATTGTGCTTATTCCGTGGGCGTTAATCAGCTTTGTGATGGGAAATATTCATCAGGCCATCGGGCTTTTGGTCATATATGGCGTGATTACGATTACGCGCCAAGTGCTTCAGCCGAAAATTTTGGGCGACCAAATGGGGGCCCATCCGCTGGCGTCTTTGATGTCAATTTTTATCGGGTTCAGGATTTTCGGGCTGCTGGGTTTTATAATAGGGCCGTCGCTGTTGATGATTTTTATTGCGATTAGGGAAGCAAATCAAAAGGAGGGTGCATCATGGCAATAAAGCATGGTAAAACATTGGAGGATTCCATGGGACGGGTTATAATCCCGCTGGGGGCGTATTACGGAATAAGCACGCAGCGCGCAATCGAGAATTTCCCAATTACGAACTACCAGCTTCACCCGGAGCTTATTATCGCGCTGGCTAAGGTGAAGAAAGCGGCGGCGAAGGCCAACAAAGAGGTGCTTGAGGCGAAGCGGCCGGGAATTTTTCAACACATAGTAAACGCCTGCGACGCGATAATCGACGGCTACTATCACGAATGGTTTGTGGTGGACCCGATTCAGGGCGGGGCGGGGACGTCGATTAATATGAACGCCAACGAGGTTATCGCCAATATCGCGCTGGTAGAGATGGGACATGAAAAATGCTTGGATGCGATTGTTTCGCCCTATGACCATGTGAATATGTCGCAGTCCACCAACGATGTGATTCCCACGGCGGCGCGGATTTGCATTAGAAAATTGCTGGACGAGCTGTTGGAAAGCATGACAAATATGTGCGAGATTTTCCGTCAAAAGTCGGAGGAATTTGACACGGTTGTAAAAATGGGGCGCACTCACCTGCAAGATGCCGTACCCATCCGCCTCGGGCAGGAGTTTGACGCCTATCGCCGGGTGATTCAGCGGGATATCGAGCGCATCAGCAAAACGGGCAATTACTTATATGAAGTGAATCTTGGCGCGACGGCGGTTGGCACGGCCCTAAATGCCAACCCCACATATGTAAAGGAAGTAATTGAGCATCTGCGGGAAATCACGGGCTTTGCCGACCTGAAACGCTGCGACAGCCTTATCGACGGCACACAAAATACCGATTGCTTCACCGAAGTCTCCGCCGCGTTAAAAATCTGCGTGCTGAATATGTCCAAAATCGCAAATGATTTGCGCATGATGGCCTCCGGGCCCCGCTGCGGTTTTGGCGAAATTACATTGGAGAAGCTTCAGCGCGGCTCGTCGATTATGCCGGACAAGGTGAACCCGGTTCTGCCGGAGCTGATTAATCAGGTGGCCTTTCAGGTAATCGGAAATGACCTTACAATCAGCCTAGCCTCCGAAGCCGGCCAGTTCGAGCTTAATGTCATGCAGCCGGTTTTGATATATAATCTAATCCAGTCCGTGGGCATGATGAAAAACGCTTTCCGCGTTTTCGGTGAGCGTTGTGTTGCACGTATCACCCTAAGCGAGGCCAATACCAAGCGCATCAAGGGTTATGTAGAAGAAAGCCCCGTAATGGCCACCGCCCTCGCGCCGTACATCGGCTACGAACGTTCCAGCGCGATAGCCCGCGTAGCCCGCTTGGAAGAACTAACCGTTCTGGAATTATGCCTACAAGACCAATCCTTAGTCAACCATCTTGGTGGCGAGGAAAATTTAAAAAGAATCCTCAACCCCGACGCCATGACACGTATGGGTGAGAACCTGTAATTTAAGAAGTGGCCCAAGTGCGTTAGTAGGTGGGTAACACCCGTGAATGGGACGCGCTAACGCTTGTCGTGCGATGATTGACTTCGGCCCGGGAGTGCCTGTGTCGGTCTTGTTGCCACAAGCCCGACGGTGGCACTTGCCCTGCCATGCGTCACTAATCACACGTCTTCGCTAGACGCGCTTTCCCATTCACGGGTGTTACCCGCCTACTAACGCGCTTGGGCCACTTCGTCATTTATTTAGATGATTTGGGGAAAGGTTTTTTTGAACCACAATAAGGAAGGAGTAATGATATGAGTTTAGCAATTAAGGATTTAACCAAGCAGTTTGGAACACTTACGGCAGTTGATAATTTATCCTTTGAAGTGAAAAAGGGTATGGTGTTTGGGCTGCTTGGGCGTAATGGTGCAGGCAAATCTACAACTATTAAGATGATTTTAGACCTGCATGAGCCCACCTCGGGTGTAATTGAATGGGAGGGAACCGCAATAAATCAAAAGAAGCTGGCAATCGGCTATTTGCCCGAAGAGCGGGGGCTGTTTGTCAGAAAGCATGTACATGAACAGCTGTATTATTTCGGGCAGTTGGAGGGCATGAACAAGCTGGAATTAAACAAGGCCATTGACTACTGGCTGGAGCGTATGGGTGTGCCAGAATACAGGAATAAAATTGTTTCCGAGCTTTCCAAGGGAAATCAGCAAAAAATCCAACTGATTGCAACTTTGCTTCACAATCCGCAGCTGATTATACTGGACGAACCTTTTACGGGCCTGGACCCGGTGAACGTGCAAATTTTTATCGACATCATCAAGGATGAGGCCACAAAGGGCAAAACAATTATATTTTCGTCCCATCAAATGGCCATCGTTGAAGAGTTATGCGATGAATTGATTTTACTTAAAAAGGGTGCGGCAGAGGTACGGGGGACGATACCAGAAATTAAAAACGCCTATGGTTATAAAAAATTAATCATGAACAATGCAGACTCATTGGCATTGGTTAAAGCATTGGAAGGACTTTCTCTGGCTTTCACCATTGATAAGAATACAGTAACCGTCCAAACAGAAAACAGTAGCATTGCCATGGACATTTTAAAAAAGCTGGCGGATGCCGGTATCGTGCCGGATGAATTTAGAGTCGCACCGCCTACCATGCAGGAAATTTTTGTAGAAAGGATTGGATAATCATGAGAAAATTTGGGATTACTCTATGGTTTTATTTTAAGGAAAATTTCACAAAAAAGAATATGATGATATTAGGTGCTTTTACGGTGGGTATTGTGGTGATTGCCTTTGTTATAAGCCTTTTTGGGGCGCGGTATAACGATGTGGCCATCGTCAACAATTCCCAATCCTTCGCGCTTACGGGGGAGCATTTTACGTATTTAGAGGGCTGGAATGTGCATTTTCCGGCATCGGAACAATTGGCGCGCACGATGCTTGACGACGGGTATGTAGACGAAATCTTTGTAATCGAAGGTACTATAAGGCCGTCTTTTAGAATCATCGCCCCGAATGAAACCTCTTCGGCCCAAACGGAAGTATTTATCAACCATATCCTAACCATGAAACATTTGGAAAGCGTTATTGCAAGATACGAGCTTCCGCCTGGTGCTGTGGCTGAAATTACAACCCCCGTTGAAGCAAGCTTTGAGTCATTGCTGGACATGGAGGATGCCGTGGCCGCTGTCATTATTGGCACTATTGTAAGCTTTGCAATGTATATGCTTGTTCTCATCTCCGGGCAGGGTATCGCCAGCAGCATTGTGGCGGAAAAATCCAGCAAGGTAATGGAGCTTATGATGGGCAAGGTTCACCCAACTATTACGATGCTGGCAAAGGTGCTTTCGTTCTTTAGTGAGCTAATATTATTGGCAGTGGCTATCGGGTTGGGCGTATTCATTGCCAATCTTCTTGACCTTATAAATATTGGCGAAATCATGTCCATGCTGGGCGAAATTGTTTCCATGGAATTAATCGTATTTTCGATTATCATAGTTTTGCTTGGTTATTTTATGTATGTATTCATCTTTGCGGCACTGGGAGCCATCGCAACCAGCGTAGAATCGCTGAATACTATGATGGCCCCCATAACTATTGCCCTTGTTATTCCGTTTTTTGCGTCAATGTGGCTGGACTTGGGCAGCAGAATCATGAATATAGCCGTGTATATTCCAATCTTCTCGCCCTTTATCATCATGCAACGCTATATCCGCGGATATTCAAGCATCATGGAAATGGGCATTGTAATAGCCACTTTGGCGGTGTGTATGGTCGTAACCCTTTTTGTCGCCGCACGAATCAACAAAAACGGTATCATGCACACCAAGGAAAGCTTTTCATTTAAGGATTTCAAAAAGCTGATGCAGAAGTAAAAAATCTCCGTTCACTTCTTTGCATTCATATCCCCCGGCTCGTCCGCATAGATATAACTTGTCTACATGACAGTAACATTTGCGGACAGGGGGATTTTTTATGGAAAATTACGGACTAAGTACATTGGATGCGGCGGCCTCTGCGTCGTGTCACGGCACCAACGCGCTGACAAAAAAGGCTAAGACGGGGTTTTTCCGGCGATATTTAGCCAGCTTTGGAGACCCGATAATTCGAATTTTGATGGTGGCCCTGGGTGTTAATTTGCTGCTTTTGTTCCGCGACGCCAACTGGTACGAATCGGCGGGAATCGCGGTGGCGGTATTATTGGCCACGCTGATATCCACGCTTTCGGAATACGGAAGCGAGTCGGCCTTTGAGAAACTACAGGAAGAAGCCGCCAATATAAAATGCCGCGTCCGTCGGGATGGGAAAATTGTGGAGCTGCCCATTTCGGAAATCGTGGTGGGGGATATTGTGTATGTTCAGGCCGGGGAGCGCGTTCCTGCGGACGGAATTCTGCTGGAGGGCGAAGTCGATGTAGACCAGTCCGCCCTCAACGGCGAGACCAAGGAAGCCCGCAAAGCGGCCGCCTATGCGGCGGGGCAAAAACCGTCGGCACATGGTGGAAGGCCACAAGCACGTCTTGAAGCCGGATACTGTGGGGATGATTTTTTATCCGAGTCGGGAATTTTCAGGGGAAGCGTGGTGTGCGCGGGCGAGGGTTTGATGTGCGTAACCCGGGTGGGTGATTCCACGTTTTATGGCCGGTTGGCGGTGGAAATTCAGGAAGCCACAATCGAAAGCCCGCTAAAGGCGCGGCTGGGGCAGCTGGCGAAAACCATCAGCCGGTTTGGATACGGCGCGGCGGTGTTTGTATTTTTGGCCAATATGTTCAATTCGATAGTGCTGGCCAACAACTGGAACACGTATTTAATAATGGCGCATCTGACCGACCACACCGCTGTTTTGCGGGACCTTATGACGGCGATTACGCTGGGTATTACGGTAATCGTTATGGCCGTGCCCGAAGGGCTGCCCATGATGATAACCGTGGTTTTGTCGGCCAACATGCGTCGGATGCTAAAGGATAACGTACTTGTGCGAAAGCTGGTGGGTATCGAAACCTCCGGCAGCTTAAATATTTTATTCACCGACAAAACGGGCACCCTCACCAAAGGAAGCTTGGAGGTTGTGACGTTTATCTCTGCCTCCGGCAAGGTCTATGATGCCGACAAGCTGGAGCAATCGCATCTGTACCGGCCCGTCGCGCTGAATTGCTTCTATAATAACGGAGCGCAGCTTACCACGAAAAAAATGCGCAAAATGGCCATCGGCGGCAATTCCACCGACCGCGCTTTAATGGAATATGTAATGAACAACGCCGCCAAGCTACCCCTGTGCAGCAAAAATTTTACAAAGCCGTTTAATTCTAAAGACAAGCTGGCAATCACGGCAATTTCCGGCGAGGCCAGCCATGTATTAATAAAAGGCGCGCCGGAGAATCTCTTGCCCGCGTGCCGGTACGCCCTTGACGAAGAAACAAGCAACGGCCAAAAACGAGATTTCGCGCCATCTGCTTTTTTAAAAAGTGTTTTGCAGACCCAAGCCCAAGACGGAATGCGGCTTTTGGCCCTATGCGAGGCCTCCAGCGAAGCCGACGCCACGGCCCGCCGCAACCTGACTTTGGTTGGTTTCATCGGCATTCGCGACGAAATCCGCGACGAAGCCCGCCAAGCCATCCTTGACGTAATGGGCGCGGGTGTGCAGGTTGTAATGGTAACGGGGGACAACTTGGACACGGCCGTTGCCGTCGCTTCAAAGCTGGGACTGTTAGCACCGATGACCCATACAGACGGGACACATACACGTCACGAAGCCGCCCCCCATTATGATGATGAGGTGCTGACCAGCCGCGCATTAAACCAGATGAGCGACGCAGATGTAAAGCGGATTTTGCCTAAGCTCCGTGTAATCGCCCGGGCGTTGCCCTCGGACAAGGGGCGGCTGGTGCGGCTTTCTCAAGAAATGGGCCTTGTGGCCGGCATGACAGGCGACGGCGTAAACGACGCCCCCGCCCTAAAAAAAGCCGATGTGGGCTTTACAATGGGAGACGGCACGGAAATCGCCAAGGAGGCCGGAGACATTGTAATTTTGGATAATAATTTCGCATCAATTGTGAAGTCGGTTTTGTACGGAAGGACGATTTTCAAAAGCATCCGCAAATTCCTTATTTTCCAATTAACAATTAATCTTTGTGCCGTGGGGGTTTCGGTAATCGGGCCGTTTATCGGCGTACCCGTGCCGGTGACGGTCATTCAGATGCTGTGGATAAACATGATTATGGACACTCTGGCCGGGCTGGCTTACGCCGGGGAAGTTCCCTTGGCCGAGTACATGCGCGAGGCCCCCAAGAAGCGCAGCGAGCCTATTATTAACCGATACATGTTCAGCCAAATCATAGCTACCGGAATTTACACCACTTTGCTCAGCCTGGCTTTCTTTAAACTACCCTTCTTTTATGAAGTGTTCAGAAGTGACGACCGGTATTTCCTAACCGCTTTCTTCGCGCTGTTTATTTTCGCCGGGGTGTTTAACAGCCTCAACGCCCGCACCTACCGCTTAAACATCTTCTCCTACATCGACCGCAACAAGATGTTTATTGCCATCATGCTGGCCGTTTCCGTTATGCAGATTCTGCTCATCTACTACGGAGGCGCGGTCTTCCGCACCACCGGGCTCAACTTCGGCGAACTCGCCCTTGTTATCGCTCTCGCCTCCACCGTCATCCTCTTCGACCTCGCCCGCAAGCTATTCCTACGTTTGAACAACAGAAAAGGTTTTATTTAGTCCAACTTCTACACGGAAATCAATTTTCATCGGTCTTGGGGGCGCGGCCGGTTTCGCTCGCTGCGCGGTTGCCTATGCTCCGCTGGTGTCCCGGGAAAGTGCTGACTCCGCGCTTCTGGAGCGCGTCGCCTAGCCCTTTCGGCCGGGCCAATGCGCTACGCGGCAACGCGAATCAGCTTCGCTGAAAGCCGACCGCTCCCCCAAGACCGATGAAAATTGATTTCCGTGCAACTTCTATATTTCATTTGCGGTTTGGCAAACTATGTGATAAAATGTAACAGCAATTAAATAAGCCGTATGTCCTTGAGTGTTGGAAGCACCCAAGGCACATGCAGGGGATGTGTGCGCATCACCCTAACACGCATAGGCTTTCGCCTACCACACGGTTGCCCAATTTTATACCAGTTCTCCCCATTTTTCAAGCGAGGAGGAAAGGTGTATGTTGTACTTTGGGTTATCCGACGGCGGGGCTGGCTTGATTATATTTATGTATATTCAGGTGCGCGGGTGGTGGCAGATATTATCTGCCGTCCCTTGCGCATCTTTTTATTTCGCTTGGATACCTCAGGCGGTGGGGTTATGCGGCCTATCGCCTGTGGGTTTCGCACTGAAAACAAAATCGAGAGGATGAAACCAATGAAATGTCCTTATCTTGAAGCGCAGCAATATTGCAAGCCGTTTGGTACATATCAAGACGGCTATCAGCTAAAAACATATTGCTTGTCGCCCGATGGCAAGTGGATTAAATGCCCCAACTATGAGCAGCATCAGAAGAACCAGAAGTAATACAACGTCTAACTGGGAATTGGCTAAGAAAAAAATACGATAGGAGGTCATAAGAATGGTGTTGTTAATAATTTTAATTATTGTAGTAATAATCGTCGTGTATGCAATGAAAGGGCGCAATTATGGACAAGAGGGGGCAATGTACCGCTCAGATACAAATAAAGAAAATGCACCACAGTTGTCAGATGGATTGCGTTTATGTGATGATTGTAGTTCATCAGTATTTGATGATGTAGGAAAACTAGATGGAGTTCATTCACCGTGACCCCTTTGACCGCTTACTTATCGCCACAGCAAAGGCCGACGACATAACCATCTTAACAGCCGACGAAAACATCCATAAGTATGACATACCGACACTTTGGTAATTTGGTGACACAAAGCCAAGCGAATACATACCCTCTGTATTTTTCGTGAATTATAAAGTATAATCATGAAAAATTCTTAGAAATGAGCACCTGTGTTCTAAGCGAGGGAGTAAACCCATGAACCTCCTTTTAGTGGACGGCGACGAGGCTAATATAAAGAATTTCCGGGCGCATATTAAGCAGGTGTTTCCGGGGATACGCATAACGGGGCATTTTTCGGATATAAACAAGGATATAATGCCGGTGGTGCGGGATTTGAAGCCGGATTTGATTTTGGCGGATATCCGGTTTTTTGGCGGGCTTCATTTTGTGCGGTTTAAGAATATTCACGATGAGCTTCCCAATATCAGGTTTCTGATGTACGGCACGTTTAACGATTCGGACTATATGAAGCGCGGGCGGGAGTTTGGCGTGCTGGACTTTATGTACCGGCCTGTGAAGCCGTCGGATTTGAACCGCTGTTTGGAAATGGCGGTGGGATATTTTAAAAAGGCCGCGGAAACCCGCCGTCAAACCAAGGTAATGGAAACCAGCTATCAGGAGAGGCTCTTCCAGTATGAGGAGATTTTTTTGCGTGCTTTGATGGACGGTGATATCGACCGCGAACACGAGGCCCGGGACGGTTTTGAATATTTTAAGATTCCCTTTGACGTGGGATATTCTGTATTTATTATCCGTATAGACCATTACCGGAGGGTTGCCATGACCCTTACGGAAATGGAAAAGCACATGAAAATCATTAATATTTTAAACGTGGTGCGCGACACTTTGAGCGAACACAAGGCGAAAGCCTTTGTCCGGCATTTTCACGAAATTCCGGTGATTATAAACAGCCATATGTCCGTGGAGGACAAAGTGCTTCTTGGCGACCGCATCAAGCATATGATTTACGAAAAAACAAATACCCGTTGCACAATAGGCATCGGCCGGACCTACGCCGCCCCCATGGAAATCGCCATTTCTGCCCGGGAGGCCGACGCAGCCTTTGGCTACCGCTTTCGTATGGGCTACCACGCGGTAATTCCCATTGAATTTGTCGAGCCCAATAATAATATCACCTTCCGTTATCCCCACGCCCGGGAACGCAGGCTGGTGTACTCCGCCGTGGTGGGGGATTATGAATACTGCAAGGGCCTCCTTTCGGAGCTGTTTACCGCTTTGAGCCAGGCCGGGCCCATCCCCGACAACCTGGTGGGCAAAATCGTCATGACCATCGTTTTCCGCATAAGCCGTTATATCAGCGAGCAGAATCTGCCCTTCGCCGGCGATGTGGCCAAGTATTTCCCCACGGGGGACATTCTTCGGCTGGCCACAATTGACGACGGTTACGCATTCTTGGATAAATCCCTCAAGGATTTTTGCAAATTTATCGGCCAGTACCACGCAAAGGACTCTCTGCGTCTGCACATAGCCGCCAAGGAGTTTATTCAAAAGCACTATTTCGAAAGCTTCTCCATAGCAAGAATCGCCGTGCGCTTGGGCACCACCCCCGAAACCCTGAACAAAGTTTTCATGGAGCGCGAGCGGGTCATGCTTTTTGACTATGTAATGTGGGTGCGCGTTCAAAAGGCACAGGAGCACCTGAAAGACAGCGCGACGGAAGAGGACATCATCGCCGTGCAGGTAGGCTTCGACGACGTAAAATACTTCCGCTCCATTTTCAAGAAATATATCGGCGAAACCCCGGCGGAATTCCGCGCCCGTTCCCAGCAGGGCTAAGGGTGGAGATTTTTTAATCGCATATAAAATCTTCATTGACGGAGTATAGATAGTAATATAAAATTCTATACGAAAGGCGGTGCTGTCAATGGCACAAGTAAATATTCGTATGGATGATGGATTGAAAGAAAAGGCAGATTCTTTATTTGATGAATTGGGCCTTAATATGACAACAGCAATAAACATCTTTGTAAGGCAAGTTGTTCGGCAGGGACGTATTCCATTTGACATCACAACCAATGATGACCCATTTTATAGCAACAGTAATATGCGCATACTACGGCAATCCATAGCCGATGCGGACGCAGGCAAATTGACGGAACACGACTTAATTGACGTATAGTGCCAATGAAAAAGCTGTGGACTGACAGGGCATGGGATGAGTATCTAAATTGGCAAGAACAGGACAAAAAGACGCTTCGTAAATTGAACAAGCTGATTAAAGATATTGAACGAAGCCCGTATGAAGGAATTGGCAAGCCTGAACCATTAAAGCATGACCTATCTGGGTGGTGGTCACGCCAAATTGATGAATCTAACAGAATAGTCTATCGCATTAAAGACAACAACCTTGAAATCTCACAATGCAAAGGGCATTACGATGATTAAACATTGTTGCCCAAAATGTGAACTATCAGTAAGTACATGCAGGGATGGAGCAATCGCCCCTGCTTGTTTTTTTATTCAAGGGCATATTCCCGCCTAGTAATAGGGAATAAAAAACCCGTGATACGTAGGCAACAATGGCCTACGCATCCGTGTAACTTTGTCAAGGGTTGCAAACTAAAAAAAGCCCCATCTACACAGCGAACCGTGTTAAATGGGGCTTTCATGCTATATTTGGATTACTTATATTGGAGCGGGGGTAATTATCGCTTTATCGGTTAAGGGTTTATGATTTCAACACCATAATTGGTTGCCTGTATACTTATTTGTTCGGGCCCTCTATTCATGTTAAATATGCCAGTAATCAGCGTTTGTTGAACCATAGTAAATTCAAGCGGAAAGTATAAATCATCGTTCACGAAAAGCCCATAGAAAATTTGATTTTCATCCATGACAATGGCAACTGCATTACTAATAATCCGAATACGTCCGAAATTAGAAATTTCACTATCCCGCAATCGGTAAATTTGCCCGCCCCGCACATTAATCATCACGCCGCCTTGCCAATGCTCCCATTCCCCTTCCTCTGACCAAACAACTTCGCCATTTGCATCAAACAAAAATGTTCTGTCTTGCGAAACTGAATACACTGCCAGTAAATCAAATGAATCTCTGCATGAATTTTTGTGTCGCCAATGTCTTGTACTTGACCACTCTTTCCATTCATCAAACAATAGCCCGCCTTGCAAATTTACTGCGTTAAGGTATCGTTGATATTGCAACACTAAAAGCCAATTATCCGAAAACCTATCACTCTCTATGTTTGGCATACGTCTTGTGATACCAAACCGGCCTGCCGCCCCAATCTCTGAAAGAATGTTGCCCTCGAAATCTACAACTAAACTTGGCCCCCAACCCACAATGCCGGGTACTGCTTGTGTGCCGACAACCAATCCATAATTATTATGGGCAAAGACTTCACGGAAATTATCGTGAAGAATTACGCCTTCATGCGTAAACATATGAGAGCCAAGAACAATAAAATTTTCGTTAATAATAACTTGACTATCATTCATTCTAGCATAATGGCGATTAAAGAAATCACGATTTAGTGGTGTAAAAAAATTGCCGTCTGTGTCCAATATCCCATTAGCACCATTTACCAAAACAACTGCAACTCCATAATTAAAACCATGTCGTCCATAAAGCGGCTTTATAATATGCTGATACATTATAGGAATAACCACTTCAAAACCCTCATCAATAAAACCCCAATATCGGTTTTGTTGTACAGGCCATAATCCGTATGCAAAATCACCCACTGCATCATACCCAAGCAGGTTATACCAAGTCTGCGGTCTTTGGGGATTAAAGAACGCATCCCAATCAAAGTTTTGTATCGTCTGTTGGAATGTTGCGATATACCATGTTCCGTCAATCAAAACTACTCTAATCGTGTCTGTTGTAGAAGCGGTTGACCCATCGGCATATGTTATGTTCACGCTGTATGTTAGCATTGCGCTATCGTCGTCACGCTCGGTTGAAATTTCGGCTAAACTGACCGTTCCCCATTGCCCTTGGTCGAGTGCGCCCGATGCTCCAAGTGTTCCCGACAAAAACGGAACTATCTGCCGCATTACTGTTCGCCCAAGACCAAATAAGTCTAAAATAGCATACATTGATTCTGCCACGGCTGGTTCAAATAAATTTAACATGGCGTATATATCTTGGCTGTTATACGCATTTTCTAATCTCGGTAGGATTTCAGAGGGTTGCGGCCCTTGCACAATGTTTTCATTACTTGGAGTGCCACCGCTTGTAACGGATGGGTTGGGTTCTGACGGAACAACACCCACGCCGACAGGGTTGTTGGTTGCCGTTTCCTGTGGGGAAGTAGGCACATCATCCCTACCGCCACACGCCACAAGTAATAATGCAATTATCGCAGTAACTACAAGCATAACTATTCTTTTCGATTTCATTAAACAAATCCTCCCCAATGGTCAATATTTTTTTGGTAATTTTACTTTCGGTTATCTTTTTTCTGCCTAAATTTTTCTTCCATATCAAGGGTCTTTTCATCAAGAATCGGATAGATGTATTTCGTGATAAGGAAGTTTGCCACGACGGTAACAATAACGCCGACAACAAGACCCGCCAAAGAAAGATTGGCAAACCACAAAATCAACCCACTAACAATAGACCCAATTATCGTTGACGGTATGGGTGCATCGCCAAGCGGTTCACCGCCACTCCTAAATACCCCCATCACTTTCGCCGCCGCAAAGTTAAGTGCGATTGTCGAAATAATCACAAGTGCCATCAATTCTTCCATCATCTGCACTAAATCGCCCATGCCATCCCGTTCCTTTTATTTTGATGTCAACCTTAATATAGCGGTTGCTTTCCTGCACCCGCTATTTAAGCGTGCTTCCGCACACCTATGAAAATTGTACCACACCCCCAAGTCAAAAATCAATAAAAATGTGAGTCAACAGCTAACATATTTTTGTTCGGCTTATCGGTAAAATTATGTTAGGTGATGCCTAACATGGAACGTATCGAATACGATGAAAAAATTTACGATACCATCAGAAAGAACATAAAGAAATATCGCAAAGTGCAGAAGATGACCGCCGCTGAATTAGCGGAACTCGTTGACCTCTCGCATGACTTCATTCGTCAAATTGAAAGTGAAAAAGTGGGCAACAATTTTTCCGTAGAAACATTCTACCGAATATCCGTTGCGCTTGGGGTTAGTCTTGATTCTCTGATTGAAAAATAGCCCGCACATTAAAACCGTGCGGGCTATTTGTTGACGGAGATTTACAATGCCTTATCCTGTGTGGGTGATTCCCCCTTTCGACAATCATTTTTTGAAAAGGTAAAACCCGCCGATGCAATCGGCGGGTCGGGGGGTTGGGTCTGTTTGATTTGCAAAAAATAACCCCTCTACCAACAGGCGAAAAGAGGGGTTATGCGTTGCTCGATATGCAGTTTTATTTTGCGCTTTTTGCGGGTTGCTTTTCGTCCTCAACCATAAG